>OKWY01000031.1_pt1 | contig 86984 bp, 63 predicted proteins | sample 1607041 | NCBI WGS metagenome assembly OKWY01 (sample SAMN07501038, study PRJEB24779) | human gut metagenome | isolation source: stool | host: human infant | place: USA: Pittsburgh, PA | reverse complement strand
CCGCGAGCTTCGCTCGGCGCGTCGCCTCGAAGCCCGGCCAGGCCCCGCCACCGCCCACGGGCACCGCAGCCAGGCCCCTCACGGCCCTCCGGCGCCCTTCACACCGGTGGGACCTGGTGTGTTGACGTGTGGCTTGGCGCGTCGGCTCGTTGTCCGGGCAGGCCCCGACGCCGCCCGCGGGCACCGCAGCCTGTCTCCTACTTGAACCCCATCTCTGGCAGCCAACCCTAACGCACATCATTTCTGCGCCCACACCCAATTTCGCATGCAATTCCCCCACACCCCTTTCAAATTCGAAAATCAGATCGTTGGAATTGCAACGTTTTCAGACTTTATTGAAACTTAACCCAATCGAATTACGTGCGACTTTTCTGAGGCAGTCCCAGCCACCACCCACGGGTGCCGCAACCAGGCACTGACACGCGGCATGGGGGTATCGGTCTCATCGAGGCACTCCACGGCAACCACCGCCACTTCCAGCGAGCCTCCATGGAAGAAATATCGCCCCAGCAGGGCGCCCCACCGCTTGACTCACGTCCTCAGTGAAAGAAATATCGCCCCTGCTCGCTCAAAATGGGCAAAATACTGCACTTTTCGGCGTGCCGGGGCGAAGAATATTTCACGGCACCCCACAACACCTCACGCAGGGGCGGTTTTTCTTTCACCCCAGCTCCATCCCGACCCACAGGCGGGACACAACTCACCCTGCTCGGCTCTATCAGCGCACACGCGCGAAACAGTTCGCCCAGCGTCCTCTATTTCTGCTGCGGTGTGCGAAAAAGTTCGCCCTGCAAGCCCAAACGGGCGAAAAACGCTGTTTTCAGGCGTGCTGGGCGAGTTTTTTCGCGGAGATGTCGCTGGAGGGGCCGTGTCGGGCGAGTTTTTTCGCGCCGTGGGACTGGCAGCTGGGCCCATCTACTGGCACCCCCGCTGATGCACGGCTAAACCCCATTGGTGGCGTGGTGGGCAGCCTGCCCGCACAGTCACCCACCGGGTTAACGCGCGCAGGATGCGTTCACAGAAGCAGGTCCTGACGGGCTCGCAGGCCTCCCGCCGCATTCCAGATGCTCAGTGATACAACGAGAGGCGGGACCCCGAAGGATCCCGCCTCTCATTGCGTGCGGTGGCCGTGCCGCCAGCGCCAGAAACTCAGTGCCTGAGCCTCAGCTCAGAAACAACGGCCGCGGCGTCAGCGCGAACGCTCAGTTCTTCCACCAGCCCTTGACGGTGTCGACCGCGTCGGACAGCGCGGAGTGGGATTACGAGAACCTGGGGATCGACGGTAAACAGCGCAAGATCATGCCAATGGCTCTGTGGCTGCTCAAGAAGTATGAAATCCCAGTTCACAAGGCCTTCGAAGAGACAAATGGGAAGTTTGAAGCCCATCGCGACATCGAAGAGATGATCTCGCGCTCAGAGGACATCGCGCGCCTTGGGAACCAGGCCGGTGAAGGCTGGTACTTGACGGCCGAGATGGTCGACATGATCGAACACGGATGCCCGAATATCATCTGCGCACAGCCATTTGCATGCCTACCGAACCACATCGTTGGAAAGGGCATGTTCCGCGCGCTGCGCAACCGTTACCCGCAAGCAAACATTGTCGCGGTCGACTACGATCCGGGTGCCTCGGAAGTCAATCAGCTCAACCGAATCAAGCTGATGCTGGCAACCGCTGTCCAACAGCACAATGCCGCCGAGCGTGATGGTGAAGAAGATGGCGTGCTGCAGTTGGTCGGGATCGATTTTGATTCTGAAGACCTGGGCGGCGAGGCCGTCGCTGGTGCCTCCAGTGGTGGTTGCGGGTGTGGATCCGGTGGTGGTTCTTCTGATGGCGAGGGACACCGCGTGGTCGGCTTGGGCATGCCTGCAATTCCGCCGAGGCGGGGTGCTGCTTTCCGCTGAGTTCAGCGTGCTCCTTCCTGGCGCAGTATCCTCAGGAATAACCGTGTTTAAGTAGCGGATATTTTGTGAAACGGAAGGGTAACAATGCGCCTCTCAGCACTGGAACAGGTTCCGCTTTTTGACGGATCGACTCCGCATCAGGCACTGGAAGACATGGTGTCCTTGGCTCGCGGACTAGAAGAGATGGGTTTCCATCGCTTCTGGATCGCAGAGCACCACAACACACCGGTCTTTATGTCGTCCGCTCCCGAGCTGGTGATGACTCACCTTCTGGACCGAACCTCGCGTATTCGCATTGGTTCGGGTGGCGTGATGGCTATGCATCAGGGCAGCTTACAGATGGCAGAAAAGTTCTTCACTCTGGCCACCTTGTTCCCCGGACGCGTCGACATGGGATTGGGACGAGCCCCCGGCGGTGACATGATCTCCGCCCGCGCGCTCAATCAGGGCACAACAATTGATCCTGGTGCGATCAATGCTCTGATCGATGAAACTTTGGCTTTCATGCGAGGGACTTTGCCGGAGGGGCACCCCTACGCCTCGGTGGATGTCTACCCGCATCCCGATGAGCTTCCCGAACTGTGGTTGCTGGGGTCTTCAGGCCAGAGCGCGGCCTGGGCGGGGACTCGAAACATGAACTACGCCTACGCGCAGTTCTTTAGCGGCCAGCAACAGCCCGAGGTCATGGACCACTACCGCGCACACCTGCCCGAAAATCTGGGTGAAGGTGAAGGACAGACGCTTTCCGCGCTCGCGGTGAGCGCTGCAGAAACTGAAGCGGAAGCCCTAGAACAAGCACTTCCCGCATTGAGCTTCCGCATGTGTTTACGACTGGGACGCCCCGTGCGGTTCCAGCGACCCGAGCAGATGAGCGCCGAAGACCGAGAAGACGCACTGCGATGGGCACAGCGCGATCGCTCGATCATCATCGGCACCTACGACCAGGTTGCTCAAACGATTGCGAACTTTGCGCGTAACCACCGCGTCGATGAAGTCATGCTGATCAGCTACATCGCTGATGTTCCACAAAAGCTTGCACAATACCGAGAGCTCCAGACACGTCTGAGCTCAAGCCTTTGAGCAGCTGGTCACTCCATCAGTGGATAGAGTTGTGGCCCCGGCCTTCAGGCGGGGGCCACAACCTTTAAAACAAACAAGCAGTGATCACAGGGCTGCTGCGAAACGCTCTGCGACGTTCTCCCAGTTCACCAGGTTCCACCAGGCCTTGACGTAGTCGGCCTTGACGTTGAGGTAATCCAGGTAGAAGGCGTGCTCCCACATGTCGATCATGAGCAGCGGCACGGTCGCGACCGGGATGTTGCCCTGCTGGTCGGTCATCTGGTAGGTCACGAGGCGCTTGCCGACGGTGTCCCACGCGAGGACGGCCCATCCGGAGCCCTGCAGGCCCAGGGCGGCGGCGGCGAACTGAGCCTGGAAGGACTCGAACGAGCCGAAGAACTCGTCGATGGCGGCGCCGAGCTCGCCCTCGGGGCGCGAGGCGCCCTCGCCGGTCATGTTGGTCCAGAAGATGGAGTGGTTGGTGTGACCGCCCAGGTTGAAGGCCAGGTTCTTCTCCCACAGGTTGATCGCGGCGAAGTCGCCGGACTCGCGCGCGGCGGCCAGCTTCTCGAGGGCGGCGTTCGCGCCGGCCACGTAGTTGGCGTGGTGCTTGTCGTGGTGCAGCTCCATGATGCGGCCGGAGATGTGGGGCTCGAGAGCAGCGTAATCGTAGGGAAGTTCGGGCAGGGTGTAGACGGTCATGATGCTCCTCCTGGGCGTCGTCGTTTGTGTGTTGACTCCAAGGGTAGTACTTAAGTCCCGCCTTGCGTAGGGGTTGTGTGTCACCTTTCGCGCAGTGCGATCAGCGACGAGGCCGGGGCTGATCCTCGCGACCACGCCCCGGCCTCGTGAAACGACAGACGATCAGGCCTTCGTGCGCGCCCGACGTACGAGAGAGGAAGCGCCGACGACGACCCACGCGATGACGGCACCGAGGACGACGCCGAAGATGCCGGACAGGAGGGTCTCGACCAGCCAGGTCACGAAACCGCCCGCGCCAGACACCGCGTGCTCGGCGGCCTCGAGGATGTGGTGGAAGACGGGGACGCCGACCTCGGCGAGGTTCGCGATAACCAGGTGACCGCCGACCCACAGCATCGCAACCGTGCCGACCACACCGATGACGCTGAAGATGTGCGGCATGACGCGCACGATCGTGCGGCCGACGTTGTCGACGGGGCCGGGGCGGTTGTCCTTGGGCTCGAGGGCACCGCGCGCCAGGTGGAGGCCGAAATCGTCGGCCTTGACCAGCAGCGCGACGAGGCCGTACACGAAGAACGTCATGAAGAATGCGACCCCGATGAGGACGGCGACGCGCATGACGCCAGTCTCGCCCCCCAGGCCGGCCATCGACACGAGCATGATTTCGGCGCTGAGGATCAGGTCGGTGCGGGTCGCGGAGGAGACGATGCCCTTCTCGAGTTCCTCGCTGGAGGTGGCGCCACCCTCGTCGTGCTCCTCGTGGTGGCCGGGCAGCCAGCCGAGCTTCTCGAGGACCTTCTCCCCGCCCTCGAAGCACAGGTACGCGCCGCCCACGATCAGCAGGAATGGCAGAACCTGCGGGGCCAGCCAGGTGAGCAGGAGCGCGACCGGCAGGATAATGAAGAGCTTGTTGATGAGGGAGCCGCGGGCGATCTTGCCGATGATGGGCAGCTCGCGCGCCGGGCTCAGGCCCGACACGTACTGGGGCGTCACCGCGGTGTCGTCGATGACGACGCCCACCGCCTTCGAGGAGGCCTTGACGGCGTTCGCCGCTACGTCGTCGATCGACGAGGCCGTGACCTTCGCCAGGGTCGCGATATCGTCGAGCAGTGCGACAAGTCCACCGGACATGGGGTTTCCTCCTCTGAGCCTGACGTGAGGCTTCTGGTTGGGTACCCGCGCATTGTACGCGTGGGGATAGGCTTGAGTCATGACGACTTCCGCACCCGTTCCCGCCCTCGACCTTGACTTGATCGGCCGCCTGCGCGCCGACGTTATCGCGGCAAGCTGGACCACTGACACCCTTGAGACGCTGCTCAGTGACGGCGCCCTGTCCGCCCTCATGCGCGACTCGCGCCTGCCCGCCCTCGTCGAGCTCGCGGGCGTCACCGACCCGGCGGCTACCCTCACGCGCTTCTTCGTCCTCGGCCAGCCAGAGCGCGCCTCGGCCCTGGACGCGGCCCTGCTGACGCTGGGCGCACGCGGGCTGGGGTCCCTCGGCCTCGCGGCCACCATCGACGAGGCCGAGGCCGCCTCCGCGCTCGTCATGCCCCGTGCGGGCGGTGCGCCCAAGCGTGAACCCAAGGAGGAGCGTGAGGAGGCCTTGTCCCCGCAGGCCTCGAGCCTGCCGACGATGCGTAACCCCGACGAGGAATCGCCCGAACCCGAGGTCGAGGCGGACCCGTGGATGCGCGCCCTCTTCGACCTGCGACCCCACGCGGCCTCGCTGCCGGGCGGCGATCACGAGTGGTGGGTGGTCTCGGACCTGTCGGAGGTGCAGACCGGCAAGCCGCTGGCCGATGACCACGTGCTCGGCATCGGCGGCGCGACCCTGACGCTGCTGGAAATGACGGTGCGCGAACGCGTCGACTCGGCCCTCGATGTGGGCTGCGGCTGCGGCATCCAGGCCCTCTACCTGGCCACGCACGCCGACCGCGTGGTGGCGACCGACCTGTCGTCGCGTGCGTGCGCGCTCACCCAGTTCAACGCGGCCCTCAACGAGGCCGTCATCGACGTGCGCGAGGGTTCCCTCTTCGAGCCGGTCGAGGGCGAGACCTTCGACCTCATTGTCACCAACCCGCCCTTCGTGATCACGCCGGACTCGGTGCGCGGCGCGGCCGGCCTGCTCGAGTACCGCGACGGCGGCATGGATCGGGACAACCTGATCCGCGCTGTCCTGCGCGGTGCGCCCGCGTGCATGAACGAGGGCGGTACCCTGCAGATGCTCGCCAACTGGGAGATCCCCGCCGACCGCAACCCGGACACTCAGTGGTCGTGGCGCGTGGATTCGTGGCTCGATGGCTTGCCGGTGGACGCGTGGGTCGTCCAGCGCGACGTCCTCGACCCCGCGCGCTACGTGGACATGTGGATCCGCGACTCGGGTGGGCAGCTCATGGCCCGCGCCGACTACGAGCGGGCCTTCACGTCGTGGCTGGCGGACTTCCGCCGCGCGGGCACGGGCGCGATCGGCATGGGTTTCGTGGCGCTGCGCAGGCTCGACGAGGCCGAGGCCGCCTCGGGTGGCAAGCGCGCCTACGACCTGTCCCTCGATGGGCACGCCCCGCACGGGCGCGACGTGGCGTGGGCGCTGGCCTCCCTGCGCGCCCCGGAGCTGTGGGACATCGCGCTGACGCGCGCCTCGGATGTGCGCGAGGAGCGCCACTACGTGCCGGGCAGCCCCGACCCGGAGCTGCTCATCATGCACCAGGGCGGGGGACTGGGCCGTTCCGTGCCGGTCTCCTCGTCCGTGTCGGCGGTGGTCGGTACTTCGGACGGTGAGCTGACGGTCGGCCAGATTGCGGCGGCCGTCGCGATGCTCACCTCCGCCGAGGTGGACGACGTGCGCGCCGAGATCGAGGCGCCCCTGCGCGACCTGATCCGGTGGGGATTCTTGACGTATTGAGCGTTGTTGTGTGCGCGGGCGCCGCGGCTGCAGGGGCAGCCGCGGCGCTTGGCGTGAGAGCGTTGTTACTTGTTGTGGGGGGAGCTAGCCCGGGCCTCGTGAATGTTTACTGGCCGTAGTGGAAGCGGCAGGCAACGATTTCGACCGTATCTTCGGTGATGCGATAAACCAATCTGTTACGTCCGTCGATCCGGCGCGACCAAAAGCCGGTGTATTCGTAGCGGAGAGGCTCAGGCTTGCCGATCCCCTCGTTCCCGTTGCGCTGGATATCCGCAACGAGTGCGTTGATGCGCTTGAGGGTCTTGCGATCCTCGAACTGCCACCAGACATAGTCGTTCCAGGCGTGTGGGGTCCACAAGACTTTGAGCATCGTTAGTTCTCCTCATCAGGGATGTCGATGAGATCGTGCTCTTCGAGGTTGCCGTGTCGTAGCTGTGCGATCGATTCGCGCAGGTGGCGGGCGTTTGCGGGGGACTGCATGAGGTAGACGGTCTCCATGAGGGACTCGTACTCGTCGAGGGCGATGATGACGACGCTCTCGTGGCCCTGGCGGGTGATGACGATTTCCTCGCGGTCGTTGACGACCTGGTCGAGGACCTCGGCGTAGCGTGCGCGCGACTCGGTGTAGGTCATGATCTTCATGGGGGCTCCTCTGCTCGCCTATGTACAGAACATTGTACAGGAGGTGAGGGCGTGTGTCTCCAGTCTGCTGGTGATGCGCGGGGGTAACTCCTCCGTGCGGGGCCAGGTACTGCGGAACTGCTGGCACGGGACTGCTGGCGCGGGGTCTGCATCGCGGCGTCCTTCACATGGGAGGGAGAGGGCGCGCGTTCTGGATAGGAAAAGCCGATCTGGATAGGAACCGCTGATCTGGATAGGTTATTTTCCTATCCAGAACGTCATAACCTATCCAGTTCGTGGTTTCCTATCCACTTTGTTGCCGCACGTGCCCACACGCGTCCGCACGTGGGCCCTTTCATGCGCACGGGGGGCCGATGATATGCACCTGGGCCCTTTCATGCGCACGGGGGCAGCGCCGCCCACACGCAGGTCATGTGGTTTACGTGTGTGTCAAGGGGTTAATGCGCAGTCCTTAGCGGCCGCGGTGGCGCGCTTTCGCTTTCAGGCGGGCGAGGCGGCGTTTCTCTTCAGCTTTCTCACGTTTCTTCTGCTTGGTCACGGAAGCTCGTTCTTGTGCCGTGCGTTCGCGTTCTGCTTGAATCGCCGCCTGTGACGCAGTGGAAGGAAGCGCACGGCGAGCGAGGCGGGACGCTTGGCGCTGTGTGCGCTTGGGGTTGTGGTGTGTCGTCTGGCGTTGGCTCATATCGGGCGTCGAAGCGGCCTTGTCGAGGCGGCACAGGAGAGCGTTAGCGTGAGCGAGAAGGAACTCGTAGAACTCCGCGTCTGACGGCTGTGCGCCGAACACGATTCTAACGGCGCGAACACGGTCGGCCTCGTGGCGCTCAATGACACCGACCCAGAACTGACCATCGAAATATAGTGTGGACTCCGTCTTCATTACTCGTCTCCAGGTACACCACGGTGGACCCGATGACGCTGGATTCTGCTCGGGGCAGCGACGGATGCGAGGCATCGCCCAGACTTCCTACTGGACTGTGCGGTTCGCGTATCAGGACTGACGACTCATTATACGTCTCGTGTTCCAGGGTGTTGCTACTGGACGATCGGCTTGCCGCCGATGGACATGGGGGCGCGGGTGCGCGCCTGGGCGTCGAGGTCCTTCTCCCACGCGGAGGCGTCCTCCCAGTTGACGGAGGACAGCAGATGCAGGGCACCCATCTCGCGCAGCGCGTCGAGGATGATGAAACGCGGGGCGGGGTAGGGAGCATCCCACGGGATCGCGGTCCACAGGCCGTTCTTGCCGACGAGGAACTCGCCGCGGTTGCGGTCGTGCAGGTCGTTGTTCGCGGTCTGGGCGTCGCCCTCGGCGGCCCACAGCCAGCGGGTGATGCGGAAGGCCTCCCACGTCTCCTCCCACGAGGAGTAGGAGGACTGCAGAGCCCGGTTGATGAGCGCGAGGGTGTCCCAGGCCTCGTCCTCGCTCAGCCAGCCCTGGCCGGCACCCGCACGCGTCAGGTTCGCCGCACGAATGAGGTCCCACGCGGCGAAATCGAGGTTCTGGATGCCGCGGTCATTGTCCAGGAAACGGCGGATGCGCCAGCGGCGCTCCCAGGCCTCCATCGAGGAATCGGCCGTCTTATTCAGGCGAGCGATCTCGGAGTCCGCCCAGCCGGGCCTCGCGCAGCGCTCGCGCAGGCCCGCGAAATCCTCGCGGTGCCCGGCGCGCAGAAGCGAATAGATCTGGCGGAGCAGGCCCTCGCGGTCCGTGATATCCCAGTCGCGCTCCAACATCGCCTTCATGGTGTCTGGCTGCGCGAGCTTCAGCTGGTTAACGATCTCATCGTTGCACAGCGAGTAGACCATGGACGGGGCCAGCAGGCGAGCCTGTGGGTCGGTGGCCATGTCCTGGCGCTTGCCGCTCAGATGCGGGGTGTGGTGCTCGTTGAGCTTGTTCCACTCGCTTTCCTTGCCGGCCTTGCGCACGTCGCGAGGCGCGGGAACGGCGCCCTTCGAGCGGGCTGCCGCCTGCTTGAACATAGTCGCTGCGAGGGCCACGATGACGCAGCCGATCGCGAACCAAATCGGGAACGGAACGTTGGAGAGGAAATTCTGGAGCACAAACTGATTGTGCCCGATGGAAAGCAGATCACACAATTCAGGGGCGCATGTGCGCACCACGTGGGACGAGGCCGGGGCCGGGTTGTGTGTCCCGGCCCTGGCCTCGTGGATCAGCCTTGGTCAGCCCGCGCGCTTCGGCGTGATCCCCATGAGGACCGTGTCCTGGTGGGGGTAGAAGCCGAGGAAGGAGCGCAGGCGAGCGCTCCACGAATCCGATCGCGTGGGGGACGCGATGAGCAGATCCTCGTAGAAGACGGATGCGTCGGTCACGCCGATCTCGTCGAGCGATGTCAGGGGAATGCCCGAGGGAACGGCGTAGAGGGTCTCTGGAGGAGCGGGTTCCTCCCGATCGTCGTGTGTCGGGGGTGTGGAGAGAATCAGGGATCCGTCCGTCGCGATGGCCGCTGTCTTCGGGAAGGAGACACGATCGGCCCCTCCCGCTTCGTTCGTGACGTGCAGACTCCTGCCGTTGATGGCGGTGATGCGTGGGGGGAAGACATTGTCGTCCGTATACCAGCACAGGTGTGCCCAGGTGACCTCGCCCGAGATAAGGGTCGTCGCCAGTTGCTCGCTCGTCGGGGTTATGGTCTGGCCGGTCTCGTCCCGACACTGGATGGTGTCGGGTCCCTGCAGGCGTATGGCGTTGTCTGTCAGAGGGATGCGCGAGACCTCAGTGCCGTTCGCGGTGATTGTCACGAGGGCGGGCGTCTCGGAGTCATCGGCCATCGTCCCGCTGAACGCCCAGCCGTCGGTCACCGGGGTCAAGGTGGTGAAGTCGGCAGACACGGGTTCCGTGACAGTACCGTCCAGGAGATTGAGGAAACGGTTTGCTTCCGCCCCGGGAGCGTTGATGCTGTGCTTAGTCGGGACGTATCCGTTGGCCATGGGGACGTTCATGGGGATGCCCGGCTTCTCGGAGTCGTCACGGACGTCGGCGGCGTATCGCCATGCCTTGGTGCCGTCCTTGTTGTGTCCCAGGCACATGTAATAATCGTAATCCTTGTCCCATGGGTAGCACACGACGGCCACGGGCCACTGCACCGCCACGAAACTCATCTTCTCGCTTCTGTCCAGGTCCTGTCCCACGTAGAGGAGGGACGATCCGGAGGTGACGGAGTCAGGGATCGGGGATTCCCACGTGGCCGTGACCTGGCCGTCAGAGACTCGGATCGTCTGCCCGTCGACGACGATCGAATCGTCCCAGGTTAGGATCGGCGCACTCGATTCGGTCAGCTCGCGGTGCCACAGGACGGAGGGCTGAGTGCCGCGCAGGTCGATGGCCACGAGTGTGGGGGGTTGGTCCTTGTCCTTGAAGATCGCGACCAGAGTGTCGTCGACCTTCGCGTGAGAGTACAACTGTCCGCTCACTCCCAGTTCCGAGGCCGTCATCTCCCAGGCGACGTCGAAACCAGAGGCGAAGTTGGGGGAGAGGAACGAAGAAATACGTGCGTTGCCCGAGTAGCCGACGGGTCGGTGGGTGAGGCGGCACACGCAGATCGCCGCCGTAGCGACGAGCGCCACGACAAGAGTGATGGCGAGGCGGCGCACGAAGGAGGGGAGGGACTTGCGTTGGGAAGTCGGTGTGTCAGCTAGCGTCATCGCATACTCCTCATCGGGTCCGGTACAGGGGTCAGGCCGACGATGCGCTCGCCGGGAGCAGGAGACAGGGCGGCTAGGTGCTCGAACCAGGAAGATGATGGTGAAGCGAGTCCGACGATGAGATCGTCGAAAACAGGAGAGGCCGAAAGCAGACCATAGCTGCGCCAACCGTGAACGGTGGAGGCTCCCAATAATTTGTCTGACAGTCGAGTTGAGGGCCGGGAGGCAGCATCGATAGCCGCCCCCACGTTAACGAGAGCCGGACCCCACACGTTGGATGAACCGGGAGGGGAATCTAACTCGACGTAGGGCATAAAAATGAGCGAGGAATCCTTGCTCACGGTGGCGGTACTCAGCATTGCGCTTGGGCTTTCGAGACCAATGCTGAAGAATCGCTGACCCGTGGGCACGCTCGTCTCATCGTTGATGACCAGGGTGACCATATCTTTCCACGGCTCAACAGCCAGGGAGCTTTCCCAGGAGGCTTCGCCTGTGGCTGCGTAGTGCAGGAAATCCTCGATCGTAGGCGCGGTGTCGTTCTCCGTGGCAGGTAGCGTGCGCAGGTTCGCCAGGCGATCCGATGACGGTTTGTTCATGACCATGATCTGAGGATTGGAGCCATCGGGGCCCATAGATACGACAAGTCCAGAGTCCCTTCCAGATGCGAGAAATCCAGATTCGCCTCCGATGACCCATCCGTCGGAGGCACGGATGAGGCGTTCTTGCAGCGTGTCCCAGCGGGTGACTGGGCAGTCTCCGTTGATGCTGTGCCCGGAGGAGGCACAGGCCTCGTTTAAGGCCTCCAGGCCGACGCGCTCGCCGGTATTCACATTCAGGAATCCCGTGAGGTCGCCGAGCGACTCGCCCATTACGGGTCCCGCGTGCTCACCCATCCACCCACGCAGAGGCACCCACCCGTCGACGGGGGTTACGGACTCCGGGAAGGAGCCGGTGGAGGCGTCGAAGTCCCACACGTGGGTGGCGTTCTTATCCCAGGCCTGGCAGGGGACCGTCGCGGGGCTCGTGCAATACAGGCGGACTGGGCCAATGGCTCCCGCGCTCCTGCCGCGCATAGACGGGTGTTCGTAGGGGGAGTCTGCAACACGGATCCCCGGAGATGGCCAGCCTGTGGTTGTTGTTCCGTCCGCTGGCGAGATGAGCGTGTTTCCGACGAGGAGGTCGCCGTCCCACCAGCTGATCCCTTCCTCGTCGTCGACGTCGACGCGCCATAGCTGGCGCGGCGCGGAGTGGGAGGCGTCGTAACCGACAGCGACGCGTTGAGTCCCCTTGTAGCCGACGATGAAGAGGCGTCCGTCGCGCGCGACGTAGTCGTCGATGCGGTCCAGGCCCGCGTCGGCCGCGTCGATTTCCCAGGCGAGGCGCACTCCGTTGATGTAGTTGGAGGACAGGAATCCGGTGTTCTGGGCGCTGCCGTGGTAGCCCCACGAGCCATTTGCTGACTGGACGACCGCGAGGGCGCACAGGATCGATGTGGTGACTATCCACAGGCGTGAGCCGTGGGTAAAGGGGCAGATGATTGCGTAGTAGAGGCGTTTGAGTGCGCCTGCGTTATTGAAGTCGTCGTCGTTGGGACATCTCATGGTGTGATCCTATCGGGTGATCGACGAGGCCGGGGCTGGGTTGTGTGTCCCGGCCCCGGCCTCGTGAATCGGCCTCGCGTCCTAGGGGTCAGCTCGCCCGCTTCGGCGTGATCCCCATGAGAACCGTATCCGGGTGGGGGTAGGTGCCGAGGAGGGCGCGCAAGCGAGTAAGCCACGAATCCGATCGCGTGGGGGATGCGATGAGCAGGTCGTCGTAGAAAGGTACCGCGTCGTGCAGGCCAACGTCCTCCAGCGAGGCCAGCTGGATGCCCGAGGGGGCGGTATACAGGTTCATCGGTGGGTTCTTGTCCGTCGAGTCCTTATCCTTCGGGGGTTGGGAGAGGATCAGGGAGCCGTCCGTTGCTGCGATTAGGCTCTCCGGATAGGTGCCGTTCTCGGCCCCGCCCGCTCCATTCGTCGCCATCAGACGATGGCCATTCATTATGGAGAAGCTCTGTTTGAAGTGTTCATCCCTCTGTACGCATACGGACGCCCAGGGGAACTCCCCAGAGGTGAGAGTGGATGTTGCCTGCTCGCTCGTCGGTCGCGCGACACGGCCTTCCTCATCCCAGCACGTGGCGGATCCGACGTCTGACACATGTATGAGCGGATTGGCGAGGAGAGTGCGTGACACCTCGGTTCCGTCAGGGGCCAGCGTGACGAGGAGGCGCTGCCTGGGATCGTTCGTCCCTCCCTCCAGCAGCCATCCGTCCGCGACGGGTTGGAGGCCTCTGGCGTTGTAGGTCGCGCTCTCGACGAGGACTCCGTCGGCCAGGTGGAGGAAGGCGCCGACCTGGCGATCCTCGTAGTTGAAATTCCGGGAGACGGGAACGTAGCCGTCGACCGCCGTCACGGGCAACGGGAGGCCGGGACCCTGAAGGTCCTCGGAGGACAAGGACACTTCATATCTCCACGCTTCGGTGCCGTCCTTGTTCCATCCCAGGCACAGGTAGTCGAAATCCTGAACACCATAAGGTTTGTCTCTCGGGTAACAGATGACAATGACGGGCCACGTCACGCGTGAGAAACGTGTGTACCCGGGATTGACCTGGGCGCCTCCCACGTTGATGAAGGCCTCGTCGTCACCCGGTACGAAGCGCGTGGTTGCGTCCGCGGGGAGCGGCGTGTCCCAGGTGGCTGTGACCTCCCCGTCTGAGACACGGATCGTCTGTCCAGCGACCACGATGGAGTCCTCCCATGCGAGCATCGGCCCTTCCAAGGTGGGCACCTCGTGGCGCCACAGGACCGAGGGCTTCTCGCCGCTCAGGTCGAGACCCACGAGCGTGGAAGGCTGACCCTTCTTCCCAAAGACGGCGACGATAAAGCCGTCGACCTTCACGTAGGTCAACAGCGATCCACTCACACCCAGATCCGAGGCCGTCACCTCCCAGGCGACGTCGAAACCCGAGGCAAAGTCCGGGGAAAGCGTCGAGGAAACCCGAGCGTTGCCTGAGTATCCGACGGGCCTGCGCATGAGCCAGGAGGCACTGACGGCTAGCGCGCCAACGAGGGTGGCGGCCAATGCGATGGCGAGACAGCGCAGGAGGACTGGGAGGGCCTCGCGCCAGGAAGTCAGCTTCTTTGGGAGGTTCATCGGACGCTCCTTGACGCTTTGTGGGTGGGGGTCAGGCCGACGATGCGCTCGCCGGGGGCTGCAGACAAGCCTGCAAGGCGCTTGTACCAGGGGGCCTGGGCCGGCGACGAGAAGCCGACGATCAGGTCGTCGAAGATGGGCGTCGCTGCAAGCATATGGAGGTTCTCCCATCCGGGGACGGCGTAGGAACTGATGGCGTACTTGTCTGAATCGGATGCATTGCTGGTGGCATCGGCGGCCGCATTCACGTCGACGAGAACTGGGTTCCACTCGTACTTGGGGATAAAGGAGGCGGAGGCCACGTTGACGTGGGGGAGAAACACGACGGACGCATCCTTACTGAGCGCGGGGTTACCCAGCCACACACTGGGGTTTTCGGTGTCAGTTCCGTAGTATGTCATTCCCGTGTTGAACTTTGTGTGTTCGTTGATGACGAGCGGGGTGTCGTAGCCTCCCGGCAACACCGTGATAGAGGAGTCCCACGATGCCTCGCCCGTGGCCGCAAAGTGCATGAACTGTTCTGTCGTAGGGGTCTGCGCGGAACCCAGATCGGGGTATGTTCGCAGGAACAGGAGGCGCTCCGAGGCTTGTGCATCCAGCTGCATCACCTGCGGGTTCGAGCCGTCGGGAGCGACGGTCGCGATGTATCCAACGCCGTCGCCGACGATCCACCCGTCGGAGGCGCGCAGGATCAGGTGCTGGTATTTGAAATCCGCGGTGATGCGGCAATAGGGTATGCCCTTCGAATCCTCCAGTGTGGCGGGCCCGCACGCCTCCTCGATGGCCTCCAAGCCGACACGCTCTCCAGTGTCCACATTGAGGAAGCCCGTAAGCTCGTCGAGCGTATATCCCATGGCCGGGCCGGCCGACGACGGCTCCCACGCGCGTAGGGGCACCCAGCCCTCCAGCGGGGTGACGGAGTCGGGGAAGGAGCCGGTGGAGGCGTCGAAGTCCCACACGTGCGTCCCGGTCTTGTCCCAGGCCTGGCAGGGAGCGGACGAGGGGGTGGGGCAGTACAGGCGAACCGGTCCGATCGGTCCCGTGCTCGGTCCCTCTCCCGAGGGGTGCTGATAGGGGGAGCCCACTAGACGAACGCCCGGGGTCGGCCAATCCGAGCGCGTCGACCCGTCAGCGGTCGACACCAGGGTGTTGCCCACGAGCAGATCAGTGCCCCACCAGTTCACCCCTTCCTCGTCGTCGTTGATGTCGGTGCGCCACAGCTCGCGCGGGGTGGAATAGGAGGCGTCGAAGGCGACGATGCTGCGCTGAGCCCCCTTATACCCGACCAGATAGATGTATTCGTCACCAACGCGGAAGGTGTCGATGCGGTCCAGGCCCGCGTCGGCCGCGTCGATCTGCCATGCCAAGCGCACGCCGTTGACGAAGTTCCCGGAGAGGAAGCCGGTGTCTTGGGCGCGGCCGTGGTAGCCCCATGAGCCGTTCACTGAATGCATGACGGCGAGCGCGCACAGGATGGACGTGGTCACCATCCACAGGCGTGAGCCGTGGGTAAACGGGCAGATGATCTTGTACCAGAGGCGTTTGAGTGCGCCTGCGTTACTGTAGTCGTCGTCGTTGGGACATCTCATGGTGTGATCCTATCGGGTGATCGACGAGGCCGGGGCTGGGTTGTGTGTCCCGGCCCCGGCCTCGTGGATCGGCTCGCCTCCTGGAGGTCAGCCCGCCCGCTTCGGCGTGATCCCCATGAGAACCGTGTCCGGGTGGGGGTAACCACCGAGGTAACGCAGGAAGACGTTGCGCTTCGGGACGGGCGTCGCGATGAGTAGGTCATCGTAGAAGGGCTGCGCGGTCCTTGCTCCAACCTGCGAGAGCGAGGCGATCTTGACGCCTGACTGGGAGTAGTACAAGGGTGGACCGTCTTCCTTGGTGGAACTCTTCTTGTCGCTCTCTATCGACTGGATGCCGAGGATCAGCGAACCGTCGGTCGAGAAGAATGATCCTTGTTCGTACTCCGTGTAGGTGGGTGTTCCATCCTCGTCGGCGGCTAAGAACCACCTGCCGTTGAGGGCGTAGATGCTACTGCCTGATCCCGAAGTCACAACATTACTGCACATGGGGGTCCAGCCGTGCCCTGTGCGGAGGGCTGCTAGTGCCTGCTCGGTTGTTGGCTGAACTGCTTGTCCATCGGCATCCACGCACGTGGTGGTGATGAATGTCCTCCACGATAGTGAGTTGGTGGTTAGCGTCATCATCTCGCGGAGGCTGCCGTCAGGGTTTAGGACGGCGATGTCACCGTCTTCAAAATGCGCATAAATCGACCCATAGACGAGCCAGCCGTCGCTTGTCGCGTAGGTGTTGCTTGTCGCGTAGATGCTGTCGACGTAGAGGCGACCGGAGAAGGCAACGCCGAGATCCGTGACGGATCCGTCGATAAGGCTGAGGAATGAATCGACGTACAGACGATCGTTGTCGTAGTGCCCGACGATGAGATGGCTGTTGGCTGTAGTGACACTGGTTGGCTGAACCCTCTGCCTATCAGCGTTCCTTGTGACCGCGTAGTTCCAGGCTTGGGTGCCGTCCTTGTGCCACCCCGTGCACGAGGCTTCCTCGTTGCGATCGCCTTCCTGAGCATCGTCGATAGGCGTGCAGGTGACTACGACGGGCCAGGTGATAGGAATGAAGCTTGCAACGTCGCTCCACGATGGGAGTGTTGCCGAGAGGACGCGTGGGGAATCTAGGTTGCGGAGGTCACTGGTAGCGGCAGGCAAGGGAGAGTCCCAGGTGGCGGTCACGACCCCGTCGGATGCTCGAATTGTCTCGCTGCCCGCGATAATCGAGTCGTCCCAGGTGAAGAGCGTGCGAATCTCAGAGGTAAACTCGTGGCGCCACAGAACAGTGGGAGTGGATCCACTGGGATCGATGCCGATGAGCGTCCCTGAGAAGGCCTGTTCTTCGTTTGATGATCTGCCTTCCGCAGTGGCGAGCACGACGAGGACCTCGCCTACCCTCGTGCTGGCCACGACCGGTGCCGTGACCCCCAAGTCCTTGCTCGTCATCTCCCAGGCGACGGAAAACCCAGATGAAAAATCAGAAGAGAGGGCCTGTGAGGGATGCGCGTGTCCGGAGTAGCCGGTCGGGAGATGAACCAGCCACGACAGGCCGAGCGCGAGGACCACGGCGATGGCGGCGACGAGAAGCTTCCTCTCGCGGATAAAACCAAGCACGGAAACAAGGAAGTTGCGCTCACTATCCGGGGCAGTCATCGAACGCTCCTCATCGGTCCGGGGGCTGGGGTGAGTCCGACGATGCGGTCGCCGGGTGAGGGGGCTAGGCCAAGCAGGCGCTTGTACCACGGTGATGTCTCGGGGGATATGCGGGCGACGACGAGGTCGTCGAAGAGGACACCGCTGGACGAGACCCGTAGGGCTTGCCACCCGGGGACTGCGGAGTTTTTTAGCCAATACTCGCCCTTATCAGGCCTGCTCCAGTCTGCCGCGGCCGCCGCCGAGTCAACGAGGAGAGGCGTGTAGTAATCCCCTCTCCCGCTCGTGGCGTTGGGGATGAATGCCACCGATGCGTCGCGGCTGTAGGCAATGCCGCGCGCCCACGTGGAAGCGTCCACATGGTCATCGAAAACTTGACGATCAGTGACGATCTCCTGGTTGTCGTTGATGATGACCGAGGCCATGACCGAGCCAGGCGACGTGTAGACCACCGCGCTCGAGGCCTCCCACGTGTGCTCGCCGGTGGCGCCGTAGTGGAGGAGGTCCTCTGTCGTGGGCAGTTCGGAATCGTCCGTCACGTGGACGGCCAGGAAAGCGATGCGTTCCATTGCCTCGAGCGACAGAGTACCCACCCTCGGATTCGATCCGTCAGGGGCGACGGCGGCAACGTTGGAGTCGTTCGGGCTGGAGGAGCTTACTCGGAGTCCGTCACTGATGATCCAGCCATCCCTGCCGCGAATGATGGGTAGCTGGAATACGTTTGGATGGACCAAGCGACACGTTGTCGTACCGTCGTAATTCTCCTGTTTTGCCGGGCCGCACGACTCCTCGATGGCGTCGACCCCCGTGCGTTCGCCCGTCTCCAGGTTCAAGAATCCGGCCAGGTCATACGTCGTGTCTCGAAGAGTCTTGTCCGTCGACTTGTCTGTTCCCACCAGCGGCACCCAACCGTTCACCGGGGCAACGATGTCAGGGAACGCATCCGAGGAAGCATCGAAGTCCCACACGTGTGTTGCGGTCTTGTCCCAGGCCTCGCACCGTCCGGTGGAGAGGTCAGGGCAGTACAGGCGGATCGGGCCAATGGGGGCGCTTGACCAGCCCTGGGAACTCGGTCGCGTGTACGCGCTTGTCCCCAGCGTGGTTCCCGTTGACGGCCACCCGGTGGTGATGGTCCCGTCGGCGGGTGAGATGAGGGTGTTGCCGACGAGGAGGTCCCCGTCCCACCAGTGCACGCCGGGTTCGTCGTCGACGTCGACGCGCCATAGCTCGCGCGGGCTGGAGTGGGAGGCGTCGTAACCGACGGCGACGCGCTGGCTCCCGCGATAGCCCACCAGGAAGAGGTAGCCGTCGCGTGCGATGTACGTGTTGATCATGTCCAAATCAGCATCGTTTGCATCGATTTCCCAGGCCAGGCGCACGCCGTTGACGTAGTCGCCAGAAAGAAAGCCAGTGTCCTTGGCGTTACCGTGGTAGCCCCACGAGCCGTTCGCTGAATGCATGACGGCGAACACGCAGATGATGCTGGTTATCACCATCCACAGTCGTGCTCCGTGGGTGTGTGGGGTAATGATCTTGTACCAGAGGCGCTTGAATCGCCCCGCCCACAGGTAGTCTTCATCGTCTGGGAATCGCATGGTTCGATCGTAACCGCATCCGCTAGTAACCGGGTAATTTTGACGGCCTCGTGGATCGGTGCGCGTCCCGCGACTCAGTGCCGACCTCGTGGATCGGCTCGCGTCCTGGGGGTCAGCCCGCCCGCTTCGGCGTGATCCCCATGAGAACCGTGTCCGGGTGGGGGTAGGTACCGAGGAGGGCGCGCTGGCGAGCAAGCCACGAATCCGGGTGCGCGGGGGACGCGACGAGCAGGTCGTCGTAGAGAGGAATCGCGGACGATGCGCCAACATCCGAAAGTGCCGCAAGGCGAACGCCCGAGGGCGCGTCATAGAGGATCATCGTACGCGCCGACTTTACGCCCTCACCGTCAGGAGAATCAGATCGAGCCTCCGCGACCAGGAATGAACCGTCCAATGCCACGATCGGCGTGCGGCCGTAGGATGCCGGTTCGGGGTAGCCGTCCGCGGTGGTCACCATGAGAACTTGGCCGTTGATGGCTTTCACGTCGCTCACGTCGGTGTCCGTTCGTTCGATGCACGCCGCAGCCCACGGCACTTCTCCGGTGTGAATCGTCTCGATGGCCTGTTGGGCAGTGGGGGTGACAACCTGGCCCTGGGGATCCCAGCAAGTGGTCGCTCTGAAGGCCTTCCACGTCAGGGATCCGTAGACGCGGGGAGTCTGAGCGATCTGGCGTCCGTCCGGGGACAGGCTCACGTAATCCTCTGCAAACTTGCTTGTCGTCGACGGACGGACAGTGAGCCACCCCTCGCTCGTGGGCAGTATCGATGATTCGAAGAGGCCACTCTCGGGGAGGTCGCCGCGTACGTAGCTGCCGTCGACGAGGTTTATAAAGCCGTCGATGACCCAAGAGCTCCGCCCCGGTTCTTCATCATCCAAGCTAGGGTGAGCTACATACACGTAGCCGTTTGCTGCGGGAACATTTACAGGGGCGTGTTGATGGCCGTCGTCCCCGCTTGTGCGATAGGTCCACGCAACCGTTCCGTCCTTGCGCCACGCCTGACAGGAGAACTCGGCGTCATTGGGAATAGACACGCCCCAGCTCTTAGCAGGCTCGCAGGTGAGGGCCACCGGCCACATCACCCGGACGAAGGGACTGTCCTGCCCGAGAGCGTAAGGATTTCCAACGAGAGTGCCAGGTTCAGGACTGGGTGAGAAATAGCTGGGTCGTAGTTCCGTCGGAAGGGGCTCTTTCCACGTGGCAGTGACGGCACCGTCGGAGGCGCGGATCGTCTGATCGCCGACGACGATGGAGTCCTCCCACACGAAGAGCTTGCCGCTCGTCTTGGTCAGGTCGTGATGCCACAGGACAGTGGGGGTCTTTCCGCTTGCGTCGATGCCGACGAGCTCGGCGGTCGATGTGGCGGTCTCTCTCTTTGTGGGTTGAGACGGTCCCTTTGTCTGCTCGGGGCGGGCGAGTGCGATGAGCACCCCGTCGATCGTTGTGGTGGCAGCGATCTGCCCCGTGATGCCGAGATCCGAGGCCGTGGCCTCCCAGGCGACGTCGAAGCCCGAGGCGAAGTCCGGGGAAATGAAGGAGGAGACACGTGCGTTGCCCGAATACCCTGTGGGCCGGTGGGTAAGCCAGGACAATCCGATGGCCAGCGCGGCGGCGACGAGAACGGCGATGGTCGCGATGAGCTTGCGAACCGGGCGGGGAAGGCGACGGATGGATGTGGTCATCGGACACTCCTCATTGGTCCGGGGGCGGGGGTCAGGCCGACGATGTGGTCGCCGGAGGAAGGAGTCAGGCCAAGCAAGCGCTTGTACCACGGTGATGTCTCAGGGGATACGCGGGCGACGATGAGGTCGTCGTAGAGTGGAGTTGCTGAGCGAACACCGAGGTCATTCCAGCCGGGTACCGCATCTTTTCGGAGCGCGTGGAAGGGCTCTGACTGAGCAGCCTCCGCACGTTCTGTGTCGAAGAGTAGAGGCTTTCGATCCTCAAGGCTGGTGTATAGAGGGGAGTCGGCCACGATACGGGGCATGAGTACGACGGAGGCATCCCGGCTGTAGGCAATGCCGCGCGCCCACGTGCGAGCGTCCACATCGTCATCGAAAACTTGAAGATCAGTGACGATCTCCTGGTTGTCGTTGATGATGACCGAGGCCATGACCGAGCCAGGCGACGTGTAGACCACCGCGCTCGAGGCCTCCCACGTGTGCTCGCCCGTGGCGGCGAAGTGGAGTAGGTCCTCAGTGGTGGGCAGTTCGGAATCGTCCGTCGCGTGGACGGTCAGGAAAGCGATGCGTTCCATTGCCTCGAACGACAGAGTGCCCACCCTCGGATTCGATCCGTCAGGGGCGACGGTGGCAACGTAGGACTCTCTACCGCTGCTAAGTCCGTCACTGATGATCCAGCCATCCCTGCCGCGAATGATGGGTAGCTCGAATACGTTTGGATGGACCAAGCGACACGTTGTCGTACCGTCGTAATCCTCCTTTTTCGCCGGGCCGCACGACTCCTCAATGGCGTCGACCCCCGTGCGTTCGCCCGTCTCCAGGTTCAAGAAGCCGGCCAGTCCTCTGCCGATTGAATCGGGGGTCATATCGTCTATGGAATAACCCGAGTACAAGAGCGGAACCCACCCGTCCACGGGAGCGACGTTGTCGGGGAATGACCAGCCTGACGTGTCGAGATCCCACACGTGGGTCGCGGTCTTGTCCCAGGCCTCGCACAGTCCGGTGGCCGGATCGGGGCAATAGAAACGGACAGGCCCGATGGGGGCCGTCGACCAGCCTTCCGTCGAGGCGTGCTCGTAAGGGGAGAGTCCCAGATGAAGCCCCGACGACGACGGCCAGCCAGTTGTTACCTTCCCATCTGCTGGAGAGATCAGTGTATTGCCGACGAGGAGATCGCCGTCCCACCAGTGCACGCCGGGTTCGTCGTCGACGTCGACGTGCCATAGCTGGCGGGGGGTGGAGTGGGAGGCGTCGTAGCCGACGGCGATGCGCTGGCTCCCGCGATAGCCCACCAGGAAGAGGTAGCCGTCGCGTGCGACGTAGTCGTCGATGCGGTCCAGGCCCGCGTCCGCTGCCTCGATCTGCCATGCCAGGCGCACACCGTTGACGTAGTCGCCAGAAAGAAAGCCAGTGTCCTTGGCGTTGCCGTGGTAGCCCCACGATCCGGCCACTGTATGGAGGACGGCGAACACGCAGATGATGCTGGTTATCACCATCCACAGGCGTGAGCCGTGGGTAAAGGGGCAGATGATCTTGTACCAGAGGCGCTTAAGGCCCCCGGACTGCTCGAATTCGAGTGCGTCTGGGAATCGCATGGTTCGATCGTAACCGCTCGCAGAGATTATGGGGTGAAAGCTTAAGGCGTGGAGAAAAGCGCGAGGCAGGGGCCTCACCCCTATGTATAGGTATCGCAACGCGCGCCCACCGCCGCGCCACCCGGGCGCGCACGCGCGCGAGAATCAGCCACGACCTCGTCAATGTCAAACCCACCGGGCGTGAGACGCGCGGAAGCGGCACCGGTACCCAGATGCGGGTGGGACGCGGTAAGGTCCATCCCAGATGCCTCGCCGGGTGCTCTCGGCATGAGGGTGCTACAAATACTGGGGAAGCGACGGAAGGGACCGGCAATGTCAGCGACGAAGCTCGTGATCGTGGAGTCTCCTGCGAAGGCAGCCACCATCGAGGGATACCTGGGTCCCGACTACCACGTGACCGCTTCCATCGGCCACATCCGCGACCTCCCGCAGCCTTCCGAGCTGCCCAAGGACATGAAGAAGGGGCCGTTCGGCCGCTTCGCTGTTAACGTAGATGACGGTTTCACGCCCTACTACGTGGTGAACCCGGACAAGAAGAAAAAGGTCACCGAACTCAAGAAGCTCCTCAAGGAGTGCGACGAACTCTATCTGGCAACTGATGAGGACCGCGAGGGTGAGGCCATCGCGTGGCACCTACTGCAGGTCCTGAAGCCGAAGGTTCCCGTGCGCCGCATGGTGTTCCACGAAATCACGAAGGAAGCGATCCAGCGCGCCCTGGAGAACACGCGTGACCTGGACACCGACCTCGTGGACGCGCAGGAGACCCGCCGCATCCTCGACCGCCTCTACGGCTACGAGGTCTCGCCCCTCCTGTGGCGTAAGATCCGCCCGTCCCTGTCGGCGGGGCGCGTGCAGTCGGTGGCCACGCGCCTCGTGGTCGCCCGGGAGCGCGACCGCATGGCGCACGTGAGCGCCCAGTACTGGTCGATCGACACGGCTTTCACGTCGGCGGGTCAGGCCTTCGGCGCGCGCGTGTCCTCCGTGGACGGTCACTCGATCGCGACCGGCTCCGACTTCAGTGAGAAGGGCGAGCTGAGCGCGAAGGCCGCTAAGGCCGGCGTCCTCCACCTGGACGAGGCCACCGCCCGCGCCTACGCCAGCGCGCTGGAGGGTGCCCCGGCCTCGGTCATCGACTCGGTGACCCGCAAGCCCTACCGCCGCCGCCCGGCCGCCCCCTTCACGACGTCGACCCTCCAGCAGGAGGCGTCGCGCAAGCTGCACTGGAACGCGTCCTCGACGATGCGCACCGCCCAGTCCCTCTACGAGTCCGGTTACATCACCTACATGCGTACCGACTCCACGGCCCTGTCCAGCCAGGCGATTCACGCCGCCCGCGAGCAGGCCACCCAGCTCTACGGGGCCGAGGCCGTGGCCGAGTCTCCGCGCCTGTACGGCACCACCTCGAAGGGTGCCCAGGAGGCGCACGAGGCGATCCGTCCCGCGGGTGATCACTTCCGCACGCCGGGCGAGGTTGCGGGCTCCCTGTCGAAGCAGCAGCTGGCCCTGTACGACCTGATCTGGAAGCGCACGGTCGCCTCGCAGATGCCCGACGCGGTTGGCTACACGGCGACGATTCGCGTGCTCACCGGCATCGAGGTGGAGGGCAAGCGTCACGACGTGATCTCCTCGGCCTCGGGCACGGTTATCACCTCACCGGGCTTCCGCCTGGCCTATCAGGAGGGCCGCGACCAGGGGCGTTACGACGCGGAAAAGAACGACGCGGAGAAGACCCTGCCGGACGTCGCCGAGGGCGATCCCGCGACGCTGACCGAGGCCACCCCCGACGGCCACGAGACCCAGCCCCCGGGCCGCTACACGGAGGCCACGCTGGTCAAGACCATGGAGGAGCTCGGCATCGGCCGTCCTTCCACCTACGCGGCCACCATCCAGACGATCGGGGATCGCGGGTACGTGACGCATCGCGGTCAGTATCTGGTGCCCACGTGGCTGGCGTTCTCTGTGACGCGTCTGCTCGAGGAGAACCTGGCGAACCTGGTCGATTACGACTTCACGGCCTCGATGGAGGGCGACCTGGACCGTATCGCCGCGGGCGAGGAGAACGGCACGGAGTTCCTGACGGGCTTCTTCTTCGGTCCCGACGGTACGGGTGAGAACGGCGGTCTGCGCCACGACGTCGCCTCCCTGGGCGACGACATCGACGCGCGCGCCGTTAACTCGATCGACCTGGGCCGCGGCGTGACGCTGCGCGTGGGCCGCTACGGCCCCTACATGGAAAAGGCTGACGGGACGCGCGCGAACGTGCCGCCGGAGGTCGCCCCCGACGAGCTGACGGACGAGCTCATTGACCAGCTCTTCTCCCGCGCCGCCGACGACGGCCGCGAGCTGGGCGTCGACCCGGTGACCGGTCACACGATCATCGTCAAGGATGGCCGCTACGGCCCCTACGTGACCGAGGTCCTGCCCGAGGAGCCCGCGGACGAGGGCGCGAAGAAGACGAAGAAGAGCGCCGCCAAGCCTCGCACCGCCTCGTTGTTCAAGACCATGGACATCGCGACAGTCACCCTCGAGGACGCGCTGAGCCTGCTGTCCCTGCCGCGCGAGGTGGGCACGGACCCGGCCTCGGGCGAGGTCATCACCGCGCAGAACGGCCGCTACGGCCCCTACCTGAAGAAGGGCACGGACTCGCGCACGCTGTCCTCCGAGGATCAGCTGCTGACCATCACCCTGGACGAGGCTCTGGCCATCTACGCGCAGCCCAAGACGCGAGGCCGTGGCACGGCCCGCCCGCCGCTGCGCGAGTTCGGCGAGGACCCGATCTCGGGCAAGAAGGTCACCGTCAAGGACGGCCGCTTCGGCCCCTACGTGACGGACGGCGAGACCAACGTGACGGTGCCGCGCGCCGAGACGGTCGAGGACCTGACGGCCGAGCGCGCCTACGAGCTCCTCGCCGACAAGCGCGCCAAGGGCCCCGCCCCCAAGCGCACGCGCAAGACGGCCGCGAAGAAGACGACGACCAAGAAGACGAGCGCGAAGAAGACCACCGCGAAGAAGACGGCCACCAAGAAGGCCGCGACGAAGAAGGACAGCTGATGGCAGCGCGAGGAGTGTTCATCACCTTCGAAGGTGGCGACGGCTCGGGGAAGTCCACGCAGATCCAGTCGGTGCGCGACTGGTTCGAGAGCCGCGGCCGCGAGGTCATCGTCACCCGCGAGCCGGGTGGTACCGAGCTGGGCACGGAGATCCGTCGCCTCGTGCAAAACGGCCCCGAGGACGTGGATGCGCGCACGGAGGCCCTCCTGTACGCGGCCGACCGCGCCTACCACGTCGCCACGGTCATCGCCCCCGCCCTCGAGCGCGGCGCGGTCGTGCTGGGGGACCGCTACATCGACTCCTCCCTGGCCTACCAGGGCGCGGCCCGCTCCCTCGGCGTGGACGAAATCGCCTCCCTGTCCGCGTGGGCGACCCGCGGCCTCTACCCGTCCCTGACCTTCCTCCTCGACCTGCCCCCGGAGGTCGGCGCGCGCCGCCGCACCGACGCCCCGGACCGCATGGAACGCGAGTCGATGGACTTCCACGAGCGCGTGCGCCACGAGTACCTGCGCCTCGCGGACGCCGAGCCCGACCGCATCGTCGTCATCGACGCGGTGGGCACGGTCGACGAGGTCTTCTCCGAGATCCGCGGCGTCCTTGTCGAGCGCTTCGAGGGTGGCTCCGTCACGATCGACGAGGCCGACGACGCTCCCGTGTCTGCGCCCGCTCAGGAGGCCCCGGCCTCGTCCGAGGTGCCTGAGGCCGCTGAAGTCCCCGAGAAGCCGCGCGAGAAGAGCGCGAACAAGGGCTCGTCCCGCAAGCCCGCCACGATGGTGGGAGTCCTGGGCGAATCCCAGGGCGCGCTCTGGGATGAATGATGAGCGTCTGGTCCTCGCTCGTCGGACAGGACGCGGCGGTCGCTAAGCTCAGCGAGGCCGCGGCGTCCGCCCGCGCGATCGTCGCCTCCCGTGGCGGCTCTCGCGCCTCCGACGACGCGCGTTCCATGAGCCACGCCTGGCTCATCACCGGCCCTCCCGGGTCGGGTCGTTCCGTCGCAGCGCGCGCCTTCGCGGCCGCCCTGCAGTGCACGGGCGAGACCGTGGGGTGTGGCCAGTGCGCCGGATGCCGCACGACGATGGGGCGCACGAACGCCGATGTCGTTTTCGCGGCCACCGAGACCTCGATCATCAACGTAGAGACTGCACGTTCCCTCGTGCTGCAGGCGCAGTCCTCGCCCTCCCAGGGACTGTGGCGCGTCATCGTCGTCGAGGACGCGGACCGCCTCGGCGAGTCCGGCGCGAACGCCCTGCTCAAGGCCATCGAGGAGCCGCCCGAGCACACCGTGTGGCTGCTGTGCGCCCCCAGCCCCGAGGACATGATCGCGACGATCCGCTCGCGTTGCCGCCACCTCGGCCTGCGTATCCCGACCGCGGCCGCGGTCGCCGACCTACTCGTGCGCGAGGGTGTCGCTACCCCCGAGGTCGCCCTCGAGGCCGCTCGTGCCGCCCAGTCGCACATCGGCCTGGCCCGCGCGCTCGCCCGCGACCCCCAGATGCGCGAACGCCGCCGAGCCATCATCACCGCGCCCGCCTCCGTGCGCAGCGTCGGCGAGGCCGTCATGGCCGCCGACCGCCTCCTCGAGACCGCGAAAGCTCAGGCCGACGCGCAGGTCAGCGAACGAAACGCCCAAGAAAAGGCCGAACTGATGCGCCAGCTCGGCATGGACGAGGGCGAGAGCGCCACCAAGGCCTCGCGCACGATGCTCCGCCAGCTCGAGGAAGACCAGAAGCGCCGCTCCAAGCGTGCCCTCACCGACGCGATCGACCGCGCCCTCATCGACCTGCTCGCAATCTACCGCGACGTCCTCATGGTCCAGGTGGGTGGGGACGGCGAGCTTATCAACACGGACCTGGCCGACCTCGTGCACGAGATCGCCCAGGACTCCACGCCTCGCCAGACCCTCGCGCGCGTCGACCACATCGAGACCGCGCGCAAGCGCCTCGTGTCAAACGGCAACCCTCTGCTGGTCCTGGAAGACATGGCGATTTCGCTGCGCCCCCAAGCCTGAAAACTGACCCGGCGTTTCTCCGTTACAATCGGGGCCATGAAGACACGCTCCATTGCGGCCTGCGCCGTCGCAGTCCTCGCCGTCGTCGCGATCGTCCTGACCGTCGTCGGCTACTACGGAACCCAACGCAGGGGACCGGCCCCCTCGACGACGGCCTCGGCCACGTCCGCGCCGATCCCCGTATCCGCGGGGTCCGTGCAGGCCTACTACGATCAGGCGATCGAGTGGGGTATGTGTGCGGACGGCACCTTTGACACGTTCCAGGGCGTGGACTCCTCGGACGCCAGCGAGTACCAGTGCGCCTTCCTGAAGGCTCCGCTGGACTGGGGCAGCCCTGACGGAGACCAGATCACGCTGGCGCTCGCTATCCACCGCTCCGGCGCGAAGGACGCTCCCGCGCTGTTCGTCAACCCGGGCGGCCCCGGCGGCGCCGTCGTCTCCTCCCTGCCCTACTACGCGACGCAGGGAATCGGCGAGGCCGTGGTCAACGCCTACGACATCGTGGCCCTCGACCCGCGTGGCGTCGGCGACTCAACCCCCGTGTTCTGCACGACCGACGCCGAGCGCGACGAGCGTAACGCCGGCGAAAACGAGGACGTCGACACCGGCGACGAGTCCCCGCAGTCCGCGGTCGCCGCGGCGCACGAGGATGCCCTGAAGGTTGCCGCGGGGTGCCGCGAGCACTCTGGCAGCCTGTATGAGCACATCGACACCGTGAGCGCCGCCCGCGACTTCGACATGGTGCGTGCGGTCCTCGGCCAGGAGAAGCTCAACCTCCTCGGATACTCCTACGGCACCTTCCTCGGCGCCACCTACGCGGGCCTCTTCCCCGAGAACGTCGGTCGCTTCGTGCTTGATGGTGCCCTGGACCCGACCCTCAACGTCAACGAGGTCTTGGCCCTCCAGATGCGAGGCCTCGATGCCTCGCTCCAGCACTGGATCTCCGACTGCGCCACCCAGTCCACCTGCCCGATGGGACGCAACCTCGACGAGGGGATCCAGACCGTGCGCTCGTTCCTCGACTCCCTCGAGGAAAACCCGATGCGCACGAACGACCCGAACCGTCCACTCACCGAAAACCTGGCCGTCACCGCGCTCACCGGCGCCATGTACAACACGCAGTGGTGGCCCCAGCTCACCCAGGCCTTCGGGATGGCCTGGCAGAAGAGCGACGGCAGCGGCCTGCTCGCCATCGCGGACACGCTGAACTCGCGCAACCCCGACGGCACCTACCAGGACAATTCCTTTGACGCGATCAACGCGATCAACAACCTCGACTACTCGCCCGAAGGCACCATCGAGCAGTGGGCCGCCCAGGTGGAGACGCTCAAGAACGAGCTGCCGATCCTCGGCAAGTACGTGGGCTACCCGTCGGCCGGCCTCGAAGCGTGGCCCACGAAGCATGCGCCCCGCTCGCGCATCACCGCGCAGGGAGCCGATCCCATCGTCGTCATCGGCACGACCAACGACCCGGCGACCCCCTACTCGATGGCTCAGGGGCTGTCGGGCCAGCTCGCCAGCGGTGTCCTCGTCACCGTCGAAGGCTGGAACCACACCGCCTACCGCCGCGGCGCTAACCAGTGCGTGACGCGGGCCGTCGAAGATTACTTCGTGAAGGGAACCGTGCCCACCGACGGCCTCATGTGCCAGTAGGGACGTGACTCACGACATCCCTATGGCGGGTGTCCTGGTTTGCGCTCGGCGCGATTCGTCCAGTAGAGTTGTGCCGTTGCCTGCACGCCCCGGAGACGGTGGAACGGCGGGCGCGGCCGCCTTAGCTCAGTCGGCAGAGCGATTCACTCGTAATGAATAGGTCGTGGGTTCGATTCCCACAGGCGGCTCAGATACGCCCACCCGGTTCCGGGTGGGCGTTTTTGTGTGCGCTGCTTGTTGCTTGTGGCCCCACGGGTGTTCCGGGCGCCGCGTGGCTTGCCTTGATGGTCCGGGCCGCTGTGTGTGCCGGTGGGCGGCGGCCCGCCCGCGAGATCGCCACACGCGAGCCTGAAGGCTCGGAGTGGTCGATCTCGAGGCCCGCCCTGGCCCCGCCACCGCCCACCGGCACCGCGGCCAGGCCCCGCAGTCCCTCCGGCGCCGCAGCCGGGCCTTCCGGCGCCCTCCACACCTGTGGGGCCTGGTGTGCTGACGTGTGGCTCTGCGCGTCGCCTCGAAGCCCGGCCAGGCCCCGCTGCCGCCCACGGGCACCGCAGCCAGGCCCTCCGGTGCCCTCCACACCTCTGGGGCGTGTTGTGTTGATGAGGATCCACATCATTGCTGAGCTCCCCCAATTTCGCATGCAATTCCCCAGAGACTCTTTCAAATCGTGAATTTACACTGTTGGAATTGCAACGGCTTCAGACATTATTGAAACTTCATCCAATCGAATTGCATGCGGCTTTTCTAAGGCCAGGCCCCGCCGCCGCCCACGGGCGCCGCGTTTGGGTGCTGCAGGTGAGGTAACCCGGTTGTCTGAAACCATCGTCGCCTTTGCTCGCTGGTGCCTGTGTGGGACTGAAACCGCCATCGCCTTTGCGGCTGAGAAATGGGTGTTTTTGGTGCGGTTTTCGAGCGCAGTGGTGATGTCGGTTTCACAGTTGCCACGTGGCTGTGTCCTGTGCGCGAAAAAGTTCGCCCTGCTCGGTCTGATGGTGGGAGTGAGCGCGAAAAAGTTCGCCCTGCGCACGAAAAATGGCCCAAAATTGGCGTTTTCTGGCGTGCTGGGCGAGTTTTTTCGCGGAAATGTCGCTGGAGGGGCCTTGTTGGGCGAGTTTTTTCGCGGACCGGCAGTTGTGGGATCCTACGGGGCGAGTTGTGTTGCGCCGTGGGCCTGGTCACTGGGTCCTTCTACTGGCAGTGTTAACCCTTCAATGCGCAGCTAAACCCACCTAGTGGAAGCTGGGCACCACCGCCCACGCTCCACTAGGTGGGTTAACGTGCGCGTGAGTGGGCCCAGGTGGCCACCTGCTGGGCCCGGACGACCACCTGTCGGGTTAACATGCGCATGAAAGGGCCCACGCAGCCACCTGTCGGGTTAACGTGCGCGTGAGAGGGGTTTGATGAAGCTCCGGTTGCATATCGGCGCGTTGTGCCGTCGTGCTCCTGCAAGTGTCACGGCCCAAATGCCGGCCCCCAACCGCATGAGGCAACCGTCGCCTCGGGCAAGATTGGTTAGGCGAACCTGAGTCGAAAAATGAAAACGTCAATGATCATAAAACGCTGAAATCCGAGGATTATTCCCTGACAGCAATGAGATAGTGAAACATTTGACTAAATGGCTGTTAGCACTAGAAATCGGGGGACTAAGGGACCAAGATAGACATGTCTGAAGGGCACGGCCCCACAAGGGTGAGCCCCGTACCGAATACACATGCACAGGAGAAACAACATGACCGTTGAGTCCACCGGCTTCAAGGCTTCCGACGTTCTCGCAGGCAACCTGCAGAAGGTCCTCACCGACGTGACCGCTCTGTCCCTCGTGGGCAAGCAGCTGCACTGGAACATCACCGGCGAGGGCTTCCGCTCGCTGCACCTCTACCTCGACGCGGTCGTGGACATCGCCCGCGAGGCCTCCGACGAGATCGCCGAGCGCATGCGCGCCCTCCAGGTCGTTCCCAACGGCCTGCCCGAGGTCGTCGCCCAGCGCAACACCCTGCCGACCGTCCCCGAGACGATCATCAAGACCTCTGACGCCGAGGAGCTCGCCGTCGCCGCCATCAACGCGGCCGTGGGCACCATGCGCGACGTTCACGAGAAGGTTGACGCTGAGGACTCCGCCTCCGCCGACATCCTCAACGACTTCATCCGTCGCTTCGAGCAGCAGGCGTGGTTCATCCGTTCGCAGAACGGCCAGGCCTGAGCCGCACACCTCCGCCGGGAGGAGTGAGCCAAGCGGGCTCGCTTGAATAACGTTGGGGTGCCCCGCCTGTCGCAGGCGGGGCACCCTTGTATGTGGGCGCGAGGGGCGTGGGCCCTATTGGGGATTGAAGGCCGCCGCAAGGCTTCGGCACTGCCCGAAGCGCGCAGGTCCCGGGAGGTGACACCGCGTCAGCGACACGGGGGAGGGTGAACATTAGGCTGGTGGCGTGACGAACTCCCAGGATGCAGCAGCCACCACGTCGACATCGAACCACGCGCAGCAGGGCGAGGCGCAGCCCGCCCTCGTCCTCGTCAACCTGGGGACTCCGACCGCCCCCGAGCCCGGCCCGGTACGCGCCTTCCTGCGCGAGTTCCTCTCCGACCGCCGCATCATCGAGATGAGCCCACTCCTGTGGAAGCCCATCCTGGAGGGCATCATCCTGCGAGTCCGACCGCGCGAGGTCTCCCACAAGTACCGCAGCATCTGGATGGATGAGGGCTCGCCCCTCATGCACTACACCCGCGAGCAGGCCCGACTCCTCGGCGAGCGCCTGCCGGGCGTGCGCGTCGAGGTCGCGATGCGCTACGGTCAGCCCTCGATTGGCTCGGTCCTGAATCGCCTGCATACGCAGGGTGTGCGCCGCGTGGCGATCCTGCCGGCCTACCCGCAGTACGCGGCCTCGACGGTGGCGACGATCAACGACGCGGTCGCCCAGTGGATCGGCCGCAATCGCGACGGATTCGAGCTGCGCCTGCACCGCTCCTTCCCCGCCGCTCCTGCATACATCGAGGCGCTCGCGACCGCCCTCGAGCGCCATTGGGAGCGCGTGGGACGTCCGAACTTCTTGACGGGGGACCGCGTCGTCGTGTCCTTCCATTCGATCCCGGTCGCCATGGACGAGGCCGGGGACCCCTACCGCGCCGAGTGCCGCCACACGGTCGCCGCCCTCGAGTCGCGCCTGGGCCTGGCGATGGGTTCCCTGACGGCCACCTTCCAGTCCGTGTTCGGCCGGGCCGAGTGGCTGGGGCCGCAGACGATCGAGGAGATGGCCGAGCTGGGCGCGGCGAAGTGCCCGCGCGTGGACGTCATCTGCCCGGGCTTCATGGCGGATTGCCTGGAGACGCTCGAGGAGATCGACCAGCTCAACCGCGAGACCTTCGTCGAGGCCGGGGGAGGGGACTTCCACTACGTGCCGTGGGGGAACGACTCGGAGGGCGCGGTCGCGTCCCTGGAGGAGCAGGCTCGCATCGCCCTCGCCGGCTGGGTGTAGGCGCGCTGTCACAATTGACCGGCGGACGAAACCCTCCGGCGGATGCGGCCCCGGCCTCGTAGCGTGGAGGCATGAGCACGCCTGACTGTATGACCTTCTCCACGCTGGCCATCCACGCCGGGTTTGACCCCGACCCCATCACGGGTGACGTGGTGCCTCCGATTCACGTCGCATCGACGTTCGTGCAGGATCGGCCCGGTGAGCTGCGAGAAGGCTACGAGTACGGGCGCTGTGGCAACCCGACGACCAACGCGTTCGCGGGCGCGCTCGCGGCCCTGGAGGGGGCGACGCACGGCTTCGCGTTCCCGTCGGGCATGAGCGCCGAGGATACGGTGATCCGCCTGCTGGCGCGCCCCGGCGACCATGTCGTGCACTCGACAGACGTGTACGGCGGCACCCACAAGCTCCTGAGCGTCATCAAGCCCGCCGAGGGCATCACCTCCGAGGCCGTGGACCTCACCGACCTGGCCGAGGCTGAGCGCGTGATTCGCGGGTCGCGCCCGCAGATCGTGTGGGTGGAGACGCCCTCGAACCCGTTCCTGCTGATCACGGATATCGCTGCGATTGCGGACCTCACGCACGAGGTCGGCGGTCTGCTGATCGTGGACAACACTTTTGCGACGCCGGTCCTGCAGCGCCCCCTCGAGCTGGGCGCGGACGTCGTCGTGCATTCGACGACCAAGTACGTGGGCGGCCACTCCGATGTGGTCGGCGGCGCGTTCATCCTGCGCGACGGCCTGGAGCTGCCCGCGCACGTCGAGCCTTTCTTCGGCGAGCGCGACGGCGCCGCCGAGGCCGTCAAGCTGCAGATGGCCCTCGGGCACGTACCTTCCCCGCGCGACACGTACCTGGCCCACCGTGGCCTTAAGACGCTGGCGCTGCGCGTCGAGCGCCACTGTGAGAACGCGCAGAAGGTTGCCGAGTTCCTGGCCGCCCACCCCAAGGTCACGGCGGTCCACTATCCGGGGCTGGCCTCGGACCCGGGCTACGAGCTGGCGCGAACACAGAACCCGGCCGGCGTGGGAGGCGTGCTCTCCTTCCAGGTCGCCACCGAGGAGGCGGCGATCGAGCTGACGACGCGCACGCGCATTTTCGCTCTGGCTGCGTCCCTGGGTGCGCCGGAGTCCCTCATCGAGCACCCGGCGATCATGACGCACTCGACGCGCGTGGGCGGCGTGGGCGGCGTGCCCGGCACGCTCCTGCGCCTGGCGGTCGGCCTGGAGGACGCGCAGGACCTGATTGCGGACTTGGATCAGGCGCTCGCGCAGATCTGATGCCTCTCTGACGTCTCTCTTGAGTCTCTCTTGTGTCGCTCCGACGTCTCGGGTTCCCCACAAATCTCGCACGTAATTTAACTCGGTCAGTTTTTGAGTGCGCCCAGAAACGTTGCAATTCCGGGCATGTCATTTCAAAACTCGAAGTATTGGTCGACGAATTACGTGCGACTTTGAGGGTGGGGACGAGGCCGGGGCGTCCCGTGCGGTGACGCGCGGAGAGAGGTGGCTACTGTCGGCGGCCCACTGAAACGTGGCGGCTCAACCAGGTTGCGGCCGCCGTAGCGCCGCCGACGGCGAGGACCGCGGGAACGAGGATCGTCGCGCCCTGGCCGGTGAACTCGATGACCAGGATGAGGCCCGTGAAGGGTGCCTTCATGGAGGTGCCGAGGAACGCTGCCGCGCCAATGAATGCGAAGGCGGCGATCTCGGAGCCGGGCCACGCGGTCGCCCACGGCAAGCCGATGACGGCTCCCAGTCCCGCGCCGAGTGCGACTGCGGGGGTAAGGACGCCGCCCCAGCCTCCCGCGCCGATTGTCAGGAACGTGGTGGCCGTCTTGGCAAGGAGGACAAGGAAAGCGAATGCGAGTCCCGCGCCGGCTGCCCACGTCGCGTCGAACTGCGTTTGCGCGCTGGCCTGCCCGTTGCCGAGCACCGACGGAATGCGGGTGGACACCAGGCCGACGATGACGAACGCGATCGGCAGGGTGATGAGGATGCGCCAGTCGCGCGGTCGGATCGCCCCGGTGCGTGCCACGGCCTCTTTGAAAATCCATCCCGCGGCGCCGAGCACCGGCCCCATGAGCGCGCCGAAGACCGTCAAGGACAGCGACGGCGTGAGGGTTGGGACCGTGTAGAAGAAGGCCGGCCTCGTCCATCCCGTGGAGATGAGGACCGCGATGCCCGAGGTGATGAGCGCGGGGGCGACGGCGCGTGCGGACAGGGATACGAGGAGGATCTCGAGGGTGTAGATCGCGCCCGACAGGGGGATCGAGTAGACGGCGGCCAGGCCCGCCCCCGCGCCGCACGCGACGATGATGCGCCGGTCTTCGGGGGTGAGGCCCAGGCGGTCGGCGGCGGCCGCGCTGAACGCGGCGGCCATCTCGCGAGGGGCGACCTCGCGGCCCACGGAGGCGCCGAGGCCGACGATGAGAACCTGGGTCAGGGCGTGCCAGGTGGCACGCAGGGGAGGCATGGGCGTGCCGCCCACCGCACCGGCGACCGAAGTAATCGCCTTGTTGCGGTGGAACAGCAGGAACCAGGACAGGGCGCCGATGACACCGGCGAGGGTGAGAACGGTGATGCGTCGGGTCGGGGATGCAGCGCTCGCGGCTTCGAGCAGCGTGCCTGCATCCATGTTCCAGGCAGCCGCTTGGATCCAGTGAAGGACGTGCTTGCACGCCAGGCCGACGAGGCCGGCGATGATCCCGGTGAGGAGTGTTGCGACCGCGAAGCGGCGCGTGCTCACGGACATGGCGTGTCGGAGTCGAGGCGCGCGCTCACCCGCGTGAACAGGCCGGTGAGCATGTCGATCTCCTCGGGCGTGATGTCGTCGAGGAAGAGGCGGCGGATGACGTCGCGCTGGACCAGGGCGGCCTCGTCGAAAAGGGTCTTGCCGGCCTGCGTCAGAAAGACGAGGCCTCCGCGGCCGTCGCCTTCGCACGGGCGGCGCTCGATGAGGCCTCGGGACTCGAGGCGCTTCATCGTGTGGGTGAGGCGCGAGCGTGAGAAGACGACCTGGTGTGCCAGGCGGGAGGGGCGGATGCCTTCCTCGCCGGCGCGGTCAGTCATGAGAAGCACGGAATATTCGGGCATCGACAGCCCGGCCTGGCACTTGAGGGCGGCTTCGATGCGCTCGGTGAGGCGAGCCGTCGTGGTGAAGTAGAGCTCCCAGGCCGCCGCTCGGGGGTGGTGTGCTCGGCTCACTGGTTCTCCTCGTTCGATGCGTGTGGGTGAGGTCGAAACGGCCTCGGGCTGCCTACGAGTATAACTTTCAATTAGACCCAGGTATAAATCGGTGCAGTGCACGTCACGTTCTCAGAATGAATGATCGAATGATCTGAATTGTTTGAATTGCGTTACTCTAATTGCAATGCAATAAGCATCTGAACTCATCAGAGAATCCAAATACTTCGAGAGGAATGAATACATGAAAAAGACGAAGAAGATTGTCGAAGTTGTCGACGACTTCGATGGCACCCCCGCCGATCAGACCGTTCGCTTCGCCTTCAATGGCGCGTCGTACGAAATTGATCTGAACCGCGAGCATTTCGAGGAATTCGCCGAGGCCATTCAGCCCTACATTAAGGCTGGCCGCAAGGTGGGTTCGACCCGCCGCCGTGGCAACGCCGGCAACCCCACGCAGCGCCTGGAGAACGCGAAGATTCGCGCCTGGGCGAAGGAAGAGGGGCACGACCTGTCCGACCGTGGTCGCATTCCCGCCCCGATCGTTGAGGCCTACCGCAAGGCCCACGCCTGATTCAGGACGCAATTGTGGGCGCGCCGAAAGGCGCGCCCACAATTCTTTATTCATGCGCCTGAGGGGCGGCACGCATCGCGCGTGCCGCCCCTCATCTGTTCACAATGTCAGTCGTTCTTGGAGACGACGTTATTCGCGCCCGAGTCGCTGCCAACCTGAGGAGCGTTTCCCTCCTCGTACTGGACAGCGTTATTGGAGCCGGTGAAGGAAACCTTGTTGGCGGACTTCACCTCGACGGCATTCGCGGAGCCGTTGATCGTGATCTCGGAGATGGCCTCGCCCTCGACGTGGTTGTTCGAGCCGTTGATGACGACGGTCTTCGTGCCCGCGGGGATCTCGACGTGCGCGTTGGACTCGTCGATCGTGAAGGCACCGGAAGCGTCGGACTTGGCGGAATCCTTCGGAGCGTCGGACTTGCCGGAGTCGGTGGACGCGTCGGTCTTGGTGTCCGTGCGCGGGTTGCTCGAGGCCTCGGGGGCGGAGGAAGCCGCGGGGGCGGAGGAGTCGCCGCCGGAGACGTTGGCGGTCTGGGAGCAGCCGGTCAGGGCCAGGGTGGCGACGGCCAGGGCAGCCGCGGCGGGAAGGAAGGACTTCAGGGACATGGTGTCTCCCTTTCGTATGTTGATCAGTTGGTCAAACTTTAGTCAGAGTACTAGAAGGCGGGGATGAAGATCTCGACGCGGCGGTTGAGTGCACGTCCGGCCGGGTTGTCCGAGCCGTCGGCGTTCTCGTTGGGTGCGACGGGCTTCGACTCGCCGTAGCCGGTCGCATCCAGCATCGCGCTCACGCCGTCCTTCTTCAGCTCCGCGGACACGGCATCCGCGCGCTCCTGCGAGAGCTGGAGGTTGAAGGCCTCGTCCGAGATGGAATCGGTGTGGCCGTAGATGTGGGCGGTGGGAACCTTCGCGTTGTTGAGCACGCCGGCCAGGCTCTTCAGGGTCTGGGCGGCGTCGGAGCGAATGTCGGACTTGCCGAAGTCGAAGAGAACGCCGTCCTCCAGGGTGATGACCGTGCCGCAGGACTCGACGGGCTTGAGGGACTCGACGGGCGGGAACTTGCCGAGCTTGGCGACCTTCTCGACCTTCGGGGCGTCCTTGACGGTCGCGCCGTTGACGGTCGCAGTGCCGTCGCCGTTGTTCTGGATCGTCAGCTTCCCGTCCGAGTAGCTGCCCGTGCCGTCACCGTTGTTGATGATCGTGACGGTGCCCTTGGAGAACTGACCGGAGCCGTCACCGTTGTTGATAATCGTCTCCATGGAGGTCGTATTGGAGTAGTTGCCGCCGCCAGTGCCGTTCAGGATGATGCTGGTCGTCGTCGTGGAGTAGGTGCCCGAACCGTCGGCCTCGACGTTGATGCTCACCATGGTGTCGGCGTTGGAGTAGGTGCCCGAGCCATCGCCGCCGTAGATGATGGAGATGGGGCCCTCGGTGATGACGCCGGAGCCGGTGCCGTCGTTAACGACCGTGCCCTTATCGCTGGAGGAGACGGCGGAGCCGTCGCCACCCAGGACCGTCGAGCCGGACACGAGGGAGGTGCCGTCGCACTTGGCGGGGGAGACCGTCACGCCCGGAACGGAGGCGAGGGACGTGGAGGCTGTCTGGATGACGGCCTTATCGGCGTTCGAGGCGAACACGTCGATCGCGGGCACCGAGAAGAGCGGGATCGGGGGGATCTCGCCGGGGCGGTAGCCCGGGACCGTCGGAACCGAGGCAGGGGCTGCGGACTGGGTGGGGGCAGCCGTGGTGGCCTCGGCGGTGGGCGCAGCCGCGGGAGTCTGGGGCTTCGAGGAGCCGCAGGCGCCCAGGGCGAGCGTAGTTGCAGCGACGAGAGCGGAGGCTGTCAGGGTGCGTCGTGTGATGATCATGAACCTAACCGTACGGGAAAATACGAGGGGCGCACACTGTTCCGGTAATCATGTAAAACCGCGGAGTCTCAAGGATCTCAGGGGGAATCTGAGGGCGACTCAGGGGGTAATCAGGGTACGCCCGGGGTCTTTGTCTGCATAAGAATAGGGGGCCTCGTTGCGCGGAGTTGGGGGAGGGGCCTCGTCCTCTGGTGTGCTCGTGTCCAAGCTGTGGCGTGATCAACCCCATGGGGTGTATGAGGAGGGTTGGAACCTGTGGGACAATGGAGACATGAGCTACAAACTGGTGCTGCTCCGCCACGGCGAGAGCGAATGGAATGCAAAGAACCTCTTCACCGGTTGGGTGGATGTTCCGCTGTCGGACAAGGGCCGCGCGGAGGCTACCCACGGTGGTGAGCTCCTCAAGGAAGCGGGCGTGAAGCCTGACCTCCTGTTCACGTCGATGCTGCGTCGCGCCATCATGACCGCGAACCTCGCCCTCGACGCTGCCGATCGCCACTGGATCCCCGTTGAGCGTAACTGGCGTCTCAACGAGCGTCACTACGGTGCGCTCCAGGGCAAGAACAAGAAGGAAATCCGCGACGAGTACGGCGAAGAGCAGTTCATGCTGTGGCGCCGTTCCTTCGACGTGGCTCCGCCCGCGATCGAGGCCGGCTCGGAGTTCTCGCAGGACGCCGACCCGCGCTACGCCGGCGAGCCCGTCCCCATGAGCGAGTGCCTCAAGGACGTCATCGCGCGTCTGCTGCCCTACTGGGATGAGACCATCGTTCCCGCGATCAAGACCGGCAAGACCGTCATGATCGCCGCGCACGGCAACTCGCTGCGCGCCATCGTCAAGCACCTGGATGAGATCTCCGACGAGGACATCGCCGGCGTCAACATCCCCACCGGCATTCCGCTGGTGTACGAGCTCGACGAGGAGACCCTCAAGCCCATCAAGAAGGGTGGCACCTACCTGGATCCCGAGGCCGAGGCGAAGATCGCTGCGGTCGCCAACCAGGGCAAGTGAGCTGAGCGGAGCCCCGGAATCGTCTGCATGGACGAGGCCGGGGCTCCGTCATGCCTGGAAAGCCGCGTCTTGTGGGGTGTGATGCCCGTCCTTATGGCGCACGTTTAACCGTGAGCAGGGTCGCATGCTGGGACGAATTGCGGTCGTGCTTGAAGTTGGTTTGTGTCGATCCTTGTATGCGTGTAACCTTGAGCTTTCGCACTGTATGGGTCGGTTTTGCTCGCCAGCTGGTAGAATAGTTGTGCTATCCACGCAAGCACCCAGGAGTCCATCCATGTCGTTTGAAATCGGTCAGACGGTCGTCTACCCGCACCACGGCGCAGCCACGATCGAAGAGGTCATGACGCGAACCATTCGTGGTGAGGAGCGGACGTACCTGAAGCTGCGTGTAAACCAGGGTGATCTTGAGATTCAGGTTCCCGCCGAAAACGTCGACATGGTCGGCGTCCGCGACATCGTCGACGAGGACGGCCTCGAAGAGGTCCTGTCCGTCCTGCGCGCCCCCTACATTGAGGAACCCACCAACTGGTCGCGCCGCTTCAAGGCGAACCAGGAGAAGATCGCCACCGGCGACATTGTGAAGGTCGCCGAGGTCGTGCGTGACCTGACCCGCCGCGACGACCTGAAGAAGCTGTCCACGGGCGAGAAGCGCATGCTGACGAAGGCCCGCGGTATCCTCACCTCCGAGCTGGCCCTGGCACGCAACATCGAAAAGTCCGCCGCCGCCGAGCGCCTCGACGCCGTCCTGGCCGAGGGGCGCATCGAAGTCGAAGAAGATGCCGTCGAAGAGTGAAGCTCGCGCGGTCCTGACGGCCGCCGGCTCCGGCTCTCGCCTCGGCTGCGAGGTGCCGAAAGCCCTCGTTGAACTCTCGGGTCGCCCCCTTGTCTGGTGGGCGGCCCGCGGCCTACGCGCCGGGGGAGTGGGCGCGATCGTTGTGACGGCCCCGGCCTCGTCGATCGAGGAATTTCGTAGCGCCCTGTCCGATATCGACGACCTCACCGTCGTCACCGGCTCCGATCGCTCGCGTCAGGAGTCGGTGGCCCTCGGCCTGGCTGCGCTCGGGAGGTGCGAGGCGGACACGGTCATCCTCGTGCACGACGCGGCGCGGCCTCTGACGCCCCCGCAGGTCACGACTCGCGTCATCGACGCGGTCGCCGGCGGCGCGGGCGCGGTCATCCCGGTCCTGCCCGTCACCGACACCCTCAAGACCGTGGACGCCTCCGGCGTGGTCGTCGGCACGCCCCGCCGCTCCGACATGGCGGCCGTGCAGACCCCGCAGGGCTTCCGCTGGGACGTCCTCATTCGCGCGCACGAGGAGGGGGCCTCCCTGGGCGCGGACGAGGCTCGGGCGGCCACGGACGACGCTGGCCTCGTCGAGGCGATCGGCGGGACCGTGCACACGGTCGCGGGCGACGAACGATCCATGAAGGTCACGCGCCCCCTCGACCTGGCGCTCGCGCAGATCCTCGTCGCCGAGTAAACGGGCGCCTAGACACACTGTCTGGTTCGCGGCGGCGGTGTGGAACTGCGTCAGGGGGCCGTCAGGAGCGAACGCACGAGCTGGGCGCCCTCCGGCTGGCCGAGCTTTGCGCGTTCCTCCGGCTTGTTCACAAAGTAGGCGACAAGGCGCGCAAGTTGACTGAACTTGATGGGTGTTCCCGTCATGTCAAAGACCAGGTCCTCCTCAAGGCCGTCAAGCGACACGTGAACGAACAAGCATGCGCCATTGGCAGTGGTATCCTCGTGGCCGCCCGTGATGCTGGGATGCAGGTCCCACGGGATGTACGTCGGCTCTTTGTCGGTGAGGGGGTGGATCTCAAAGTAGTCGGGAGAGACCCGCATGAGCGGCCCCTGGTGGATAGCATCCCGGCGATAGGGAGAATCCACGAATGTTAAGAAAAACAACCACGAGACAATGCAGCCACCAACCGCGGTCACGATGAGGCCGGTGGTCGAGTCCCCCAAAGCGTACTCGATGATGAGTGCAATGGGCGCGCAGCCGATCCCAGGGGCAGCCATGGCTTGGCGTGCCCGACGCGCGCCGAGCGAGGGGTAGAGAGCTGCCCCTTGATCCTCGACGTGTACCTTCACGCCCATGGAGCGCCGCACTAGCTCGACGAGGCCAATGAGGAAGGAAGCGATCCCCAAGAGAATAAAGAACCCCGCGAAAAATAGGGCGAGCCCCGGTGGTAGGAGCCTTACCGTCATAAGTGCGAGGACGCCTAGGAAGATGGAACAACACGCGGCCCAAAACCCGTAGATCACCTTGCGCAGGCGCTTATCCGCGTCGGCAACACTGAGTGGCGAACCGTTTGCCATTATTGGCCTCCTTCCTGGGTGACATACCAGCATATGGCATGTGGTCAGGTCGCGCTGGCGGTTCCCCGGCCTCGTCCCGGGGGCGGCCCGAGGAGTAAGTGAGCTACGAAACGTGGTAGGTTCACCCTGGACGCACACGCGCCTCCGAGCACTCCCCATCGAAGGAGCCCGATTCCATGAGCACAACGCCCGCCACCCGCCGCCGCGTGATCACGCGCCAAGTCGTCGAATGGGCGGCCTGGGACTGGGGCAGCGCCGCCTTCAACGCGGTCGCCACGACCTTCGTGTTCACGACCTACCTGACCAGCGACGGCGTCTTCACCGACTCGGGCACGGCCTCGACGTGGCTGAGCAACGGCATGACGATCGCGGGCCTGTTCATCGCCCTGCTGGCCCCCATCACCGGCCAGCGCGCCGATCGACGAGGCCGGGGCGGAGTCTGGCTCGGATGGTTCACCGGGCTGGTCGTTGCCTGCATGCTCGCCATGTACTTCGTACACCCCGAGTCTGTCCTCGGGCCCCAGGGCGCGCTCATGCTGGGTATTGCGCTGCTGGGTCTGGGTAACGTGTTCTTCGAGTTCGCCTCGGTGAACTACAACGCGATGCTCAACCACCTGGGCGAGAAGGAGGACCGCGGCAAGATCTCCGGCTTCGGCTGGGCGGCCGGCTACATCGGCGGCATCGTCCTGCTGCTCATCCTCTACGTCGGCCTCATCGGCGTGAACCTGCTGGGTGTGCCCACGGACGAGTACCTGCCGATCCGTATTTCCATGGTGATCGCGGCCCTCTGGCTCGGTGGCTTCGCGATCCCCGTCATCCTCCACCCGCCGCTGCCCAAGAAGGTCCACACCGGTGGCGATCACGAGTCGATCATCGACTCCTATAAGCTCCTGTGGCGCACGGTGCGCACCCTCAAGAACGAGGCCCCGCACACCCTCTTCTTCCTCATCGCCTCCGCTGTCTTCCGCGACGGCCTCGCCGGAGTCTTCACCTTCGGTGCTGTCCTAGCCAAGACCGCCTTCGGTTTCACCGCCGGACAGGTCATGATCTTCGCGATCGCCGCGAACATCGTCGCCGGCCTCGCGACCGTCGCCTTCGGCTGGGTCGACGACAAGATCGGCCCGAAGAAGGTCATCATCCTGTCCCTGTGCGCGATGGTCGTCGCCGGCTTCGGCGTCTTCTTCCTGCACGCCCGCGGCCCCATCGTCTTCTGGACCCTCGGCCTGACCCTGTGCGTCTTCGTCGGCCCCACGCAGTCCGCGTCGCGTTCCTTCCTGTCGCGTATCATCCCCGCGGGTCGCGAGGGCGAGGTCTTCGGCCTCTATGCGACGACCGGCCGCGCCGTGTCCTTCATGGCGCCCGCCATGTACAGCCTCTTCCTCATGCTCGGCAAGCGCATGACCCCCGCCGGCGAGGACTACACCTACTGGGGCATCCTCGGCATCATGCTGATCCTCGGCGTCGGCCTGGCCCTCACGGTCCCCGTGAAGGCGGACCGCGCGACGCTCCACCACATGGAGGGCTGAGCGCCAGGGGCACGAGGCCGTCCAGGCGCGCCCAGGCCTCGTCAGGAGGAAGCCGGAACGAAGGCCGTGACTCCCGTCTTGCTGGTGCCGATCAGCATGTCGTCGAAGACCCACGTGTGCGATTCCGCGGCGTCAAGCTCGGCAGAGTTGAAGTTCTTATTCGTCGCCGTGTTGAAGAAGTAGCTGCCCTTCGGCGCGAGGGGGAAATCGCGGATGTACATGGCCGATCCGTCGGCGCTCGCGCGCACGTCTTTGACCAGGAAGATACAACTGTCGGTCTGGTACGGAAGGATGTTGTCGGGGACCGAGACCGTGCGCGTCGACGCGTCGGAGGTCAGGGTGAGCTCCAGCGTGGCGCAGTCATTGCGCGTTATCTCAACAACGCCCGTCGTCCATGAGGCGGTCTTGTCCTTCGTGAAGAAGTCACTGAGCTGCGCCAGCGTCGGAGCTCCTCCATCGCGCGTGGGCTGCGTGCCGTACCGGTCTTGGCTGAAGGTCCCCTGAATGCCGCCGACGCTATCGTAGGCATACATAGTCTTGAGCCATGGAGCTACGATGACGCCGTCGCTTGCCTGGTCGAGGTCGTAGGAGGTTGTGTCGTCATATGGATCGCCCAGGTTCGTGAGCTCGCCGGTGTGGACGTTGAGGAGCTGGGGGACCTCGCCGTAGTGGGGGACAACGAGAATTGAGGCCTGCTCGCCGCTGCCGATAAGGGCACTGTCAGGGGTCGTGTAGTCCATGTGACCCAGGCCGTAGAGGCTCTGTTTCACCGTCGTCGCTTTCCAGACCTCAGTCCAGCCGCCGGAGTCCTGCGACCAGCCCGTGCAGTAGCCGTCGGTGAGGCAGGTGACCACGATGCCCTCGGAGACGCCCATGGGGTGTGCCTCGCCCCAGGGGGCCTGGGTTATCGTCCCCGTCGCCTTATCGATAACGAGGTCGCGGAAAAAGAGCAGATCGTCGTCCCAGACGAACTGAGGAGTGAAGGTTTCGTACGCGCGCGTCGACGTCTCAGCGCTCGTTTCCCACAGGAGCCTCGGCTCGGTTCCAGACACGTCGTAGGCCATGACCGTCACGCTCCGGCCCCGCGACGTCGTCGCCCGATCGGAGAAGGCGAGGTAGAGAGTCGACCCCTCAGCGTGGACGTGCGGGGCGAAGATAAACCTCTTGGGGTCGATGGGGATCGTCCATGCGACCGCGATTCCCGACGCCCACTCGGGCGACAGGGAGTGAGTGTTGAGCGCTGTTCCGCGGTATCCGGGCTCGCGGACCGGCTCGCCCGCCTGCTGCGAGAACGAGCGGAAAAAGGACGTCCCAATCACGATCGCGACGACGCAGGCACAGGCGATCAGGATGAGGCGCAGGTGCTTTTTCACGGGGCTAACGGATTCGTCGGAATCCTCGTGAGGCTCCGGTGCGTGTCCGTGGGTGATCGATTCGTGCTCGCCTGCGTCCTCGGCCGGGGACGAGGCCGGGGCTTGGATCGTCGGTCCGGGTGCGGTCGGCGCGGCGTCCGTTTCCGCCTGGCCAGCCACGGCCTCGTCGTCGGACGTGGGTGGAGCGAACCTGAGGAGCTCCCCAATGTCGGGCAGGGGCGCCAGGTCCGGCAGCGGCGCGAGCTCGGGCAGCGGCGCGAAACCCATGTGCCCCGCGGTCTCGTCCCCACTCTCACCCGAGGGGAGGGGCTGCGTCCCGTCGGGCGGGGACCAGCGCAAGTCGTCATTGCTCATGGGGAGTTTGTACCACACGCGCGTGCTGGCTGGCGCGGATTGGCCGCCACGGCCTCGTACGACACGTCCCCGACGCGACCGAGCAAGTCTCGGGCGTCGGGGGACGATCCTTTGTCGATCCGCTTACTTGCGGTCGGGCGTGAAGGCGATAATCGACCCGCTGCGAGCTCCGACGAGCAGGTCGTCGTAGATCCACACGAGGTTCGTAGTCTCGTTGAGGTCCTGCGACACGTACGTCATCGGGTCCTCAGTGGTGAAGAAGAACGAGTCCGTGAGGCCCCGGATGTACAGTGCCTTGCCGTCGGAGCTGGCGCGCACCTGAGCGAGGGACCATCCCTCGTCCCCTCGAGCTTCACGGAATGACTCGCCGGGGTTGAGCGTGAGGTTCTTCCCGTTGCGGAGAGTGAGTGACAGGAGATAGCCGTTGTCATCCTTGGAATAGGGGCGTTCCAGAGCGCCAGACGTCCACCTGGTGGTGCCCTTCGTCAAGAAGGCTCCGACGTCGTCCACGCTCGGGAAATCGTGGTCGGTTGTTGGTGCCTTGTCGAGCTCCCAACCGGCGTCGAATGTGCCGACAACCTGGCCCGCGGTGTTGTAGGCGATGGTTTCATTCTCTCCGGCCACGAGGACTCCGTCGCTCGCCAGGGTGACCCTTGAGGCGAACGGGACGCTCGTGGAAGGGGCGTCCCCGAGCGTTGTGAGTGCGCCCGTGGCCGGGTTGATGATCTGCGGGGCGTGGTGGGCCTCGTCGATGGGGACGACCACGGCGGCATCCGTGCCGGAGCCGATGACGGCCGTCGTGGGCTGTGTCAGTGCCGTGTGGGCAATCCCCGCGCGGCGCTGGGGCGAGGTCTGAGTGGTCCAGATCGTCGTCCACTCTCCCGAGTCGCGGGACCATCCGGAGCACGAGCTGAAGGTGTCGCACGTGACAAGGACTCCACCTGCCACCCCCATCGGGAGGTCGATGCCCCAGGGGGCCTGCGACTGCTGGCCGGTTGAGCGATCGACGATGATGTTGCTGAGAAGAATCTCGTCCTGGGTCAAGACGGAGGACGGGAATGCCTCGGCTCGCATCCGAGACGGCAGCGGTCCGGTCGTGCTCCACTGAGCGACCGGCTCGGTGCCCGAGACGTCGTAGGCGGACACGGTGGCCACGGCCTCGGCGCCGCTTCCGAAGGACACCGCGTACAGTGTCGAACCGTCGGCGATCAGCTGCGCGGGCAGGAAGGAATCGTCTTGAACGGGGAGCGTCCACGCCGTCGCAAAACCCGACGCCCACGCGCTTGACAGCGTGTTCGTGCGGGTGGCCTGTCCGTGGTAGCCGATCACGTCCGTCCGGGCGCTCTGTTCAGGGCCGGTGATATGCGGAGGTGGGGTCGCCGCCGGGCCGGGGAGCTGGAGGGCGCTCGTGCTCAGTGAGAACGAGGCGGAAGTGCCGAGGACCGAGACGAAAGCGATACCGAGCAGAAAGAAACGCGTCTTTCGCGAGGGTACGGATGCCGGGAAGGAGGTCCCGTACTGGGGATCGTTGGTGCTCACAAGCTGTGCCTTTTCTGTCGTTGCCCAATGCGGGGGAGTCACGAGGCCTTCGGAGTGAATGCCACGATGCCGTCGATCGTCACGCCGACGGCCAGGTCGTCGAAGACCCAGGAGAGGTCTTCCGCGTCGTGGAATTCCTCCGATCCGTGTCCCACTCCGCTCGCCGTGTCGAAGAAGAACCTGTCGCCCCTATCGGCGTGATCGACGGACTCGACGTACACGACCGACGTGTCGGCGCTGGCTCGAACCTCGGAGGGCCAAAAAGTGCTGACGTAGTGATGCTGGTCGTTATTCCCGGGATCAAGAGTGAAGGGCGGGCGCCCGTCGCTCGGCGTCACCGTGAGGCTGAAGGGAGTGCCGGGTGCCGCCTGTGCCGGGGCTGTTACCGACGCGTTCGTCCACGCCGGACGGGCGCCGCTCAGGAATTCTCCGAGTTCGGCCGTGGTCGGCATGCGTCCGTCGAGCGTCGGCATTCTCTTCGTCTGCTTGTAGGACTGGGTCCCCGTAATGAAGCCATCGGCGTCGTACGTGACGAAGAGGTCATCGTTGAAAACCAGGAGCCCGTCGCTGGTAACAGCAAACGACGCAACGTTGTTCTGCTTGTCCCTGAAGGGGCTCTTGGAGCCAACGTCCGTGAGCCGCCCGGTTCGCGGATCGAGGAGCTGGGCCAGGTGTGTCGGCGAATTGACGGGCAAGACGACCGCCTGGTGCTCTCCGGTGCCGATCACGGGTGTATCGGGGTAGGTGAGCTTGTCTAACGTGAACAGGGCTCCTTTTTGGCTGGTAGTGGTTGTCTCCCACTGGCGCACCCACGATGAGGCCTCCTGCGTCCAGCCTGAGCATGCCTGTTTCTTATCACAGGCTACGACGATGCCGTCAACGGCCGCGAGCGCCTCCGACCCCTCCCAGGGGGCCGAGGACTGCGCCCCCGACGCCTTGTCGATGAGGATGCTGCCGACGATGAACTGATCCCCGTCGGACACGAAGCTGGGGCGCCCGAACGACTCGGGGAGGGGGCCCGTCGTGCGCCAGAGCTCGCGCGGCTGCTCGGAAGAGATGTCGAAGGCCGCGGCGGTGACCTGGTGGGCGGTGGGATTGGGGTCTTCGAAGAGGGCGTACAGGGTGGTGTCCTCCACGGTCGTGAGTGCCCGGGGCCCGTACTTCGTCGAGGGGAAGGGGATCCTCCACGCCGTCTCGACGCCCGAGGCCCAGGCGGGGGAGATCGCTCCCGTGCTCGTCGCGTCCCCGGAGTACCCGACGGTGGGCATCGAGGCAAATGAACGCTGCTTGTCCGGTGTTGAGGGTGATGACGTGAGCCAGTTGATGCCGAAGACTGCGGTCATGGCGACGGCGGACAGCAGCACTGCGAGAAGGACCGTCGTCGCGCGGCTCTTCGGGCGAGGCCGGGGCGGGCCGGGCAGGGGAACGGTGCGCGCCGCGCTCGGTGAGTCGGTGTCTCCCTCGTGGGCGGGTACACCGGTGCCCGTGTGATCGTCATTGGTCATGAGTAGTTTCTATCACAGGGCGGTGTCGGTGTGGTAACCGGATGGTGACCTCAGGAGGATGCCGGTACGAACGCCTTGATGCCGCTCTTGGTCATGCCGATAAGCATGTCGTCGAAGACCCACATGGTTTTATCCATCGCATTGAGTTCGGGCGACGTGTAGGTGAGCCCGTTGGACATGTCGATAAAGTACCTGCTCGTGTCCTGATAGGCGAAGGCGTCGGCGTAGAGAACCGAACCGTCCGCGCTGACACGTACTTCCCCAGGATTGAAGTAGCACGAGCTGGTCATGTACGTGCTCAGCACGCCGGGGACCGGCGTCGTGCGTGTCGACCCGTCGGATGAGAGGGTGACCTCGATGGAGCAGTCCTTGTTCCCCACGAGATCCACAGTGCCCCTCACCCAACTCGCGCGCTGGTAGGTCAAGAAGGTCGTCAGGTCCTCGGTGCTCGGAGAGGTGTCGTCATGGCTCACTGCGGGAAGGAAAATCTGTCCACCTGTGTTGAACCTGGAGCGGACAGCTCCCGTACTGTCGAAGGCCATTCCCTGTTTCTGGCCGATGTCGAGGACGACGAAGCCGTCGCTTGCCACCTCGACGTAGTGACCGGTGCCTGTTGTGCCGGGCTCGGGCAGGATCGTCGCCTCACCGGTGTGGATGTTGAGGATCTGCACCGGCTGTTGGCGGTCGGTGGGGACCAGGACGGACGCATCCTTGCCGCTGCCGGCGAGAACCGCGCCCTTGGGAGCGTAGCCGAGGCCCTGGTTTCCGAATCCGTACCCCACCTGTGGATTCGTGGGTGTCGTCCACAGATTCGTCCACTCACCGGAGGTGTGCGTCCACCCGCTGCATGTTGTTGTGGCCGAGCACGTCACCACGATGCCGTCTGCCTGCGCGATCGGAAAATCCTTGCCCCACGGGGCCTGCGTCTGCTCGCCGGTTGCCTTATCGATGACGACGTCGTGGAAAAAGAGCTGGTTCTCACCCGACACGAATGCGGGCGTGTATGTCGCGATCGCCGAGTTTTTCGTGGGGCCGACGGTGTCCCATAGGAGGGTGGGTTCCTCCCCGGACAGGTCGTAGGCCTGAGTCCTGACGGCGGAATCGTTCTGGCTCTCAACCATGTCATGGCCGGCAACGTAGAGGACCTGGCCGTCGATGAATATTTGCGGCGTAAAATGGGCCATCTCTGACGGCAGCTCAAGCGTCCACGCGGTGGCCACGCCCGACGCCCACTGCGGCGACATGGAATGCGTGTTCGTGGCGCTCCCGCGGTATCCGGGGGAGCGGGGCGGCAGGCCCTCCGCTTGCTCGCGCACCTCGGAGTCCGCCTGCGTGCTGGCGCTCGACGAGGTCTGCGTGCCCCAAGGTGTCGATGATGAACTGTCGCGAGTGGACGAGAGAAACGACGCGCCGAAGCCGATCGCGATGAGAGCGACGAACGCGATGAGGAGGTTCGGCTTTTTCTGCCTTGGGGGCACCGAGGCTCGCGGGGTCCTCGCGGGCGTGGGCTCGAAGGTAATGGTCGGCTGTGGTGCCTGCGTGGCTGCGGGCTGCCTCCTCGGCGAGGCCGCGGCGGCGGTCGGACGCGATTCCTGCTTGCTTCTGGACCGTTTTTGCGACGAGGCCGTGGCGGCGTCGTGGGAGGCGCTGCTCGTCTGGGCTGCTGTAGGTCCCGCTGCTGCTGCAGCTCCCGTCGCGGGGGCTGCGTCCGGCTGAGGGACGTCGGCCGGCGCGGGTGGCGTGACGGTGAGGAACTGGTTGAGGTCCGGCATCTCCAGGTCCGGCATGACGATCTCTGGCATCGCCGGCTCCTGCAACGCATCCAACTCTGGCAGCGGCGCAAGTTCGGGCAGATCTGCGAACCCCGGAAGATCCCCAAAGTCCGGGAGTGCGGGGATATCGAGCTGCGACAGGTCATCCCCCGCGTCGGAAGAGTGAGTGCGTGCTGCGTCGTCGGACGTGTGGCGGAGGTCGTCGTCGTTCATGACACGTTTCTACCACGCTGCGCGCGCGGCGGCGCTCGCGGGCTACCCTTCGGCGCGCACCATGAGGGCGCTGGCAAGCGCGGCCACGCCCTCGCCTCGGCCCGTAAATCCCAGGTGATCCGAGGTCGTCGCCGACACGGTGACCGTGCCCCCGGCGATCTCGCTCATGGTCGCGCAGGCCTCGGGCAGTCGCGCGGCCATACGAGGCCGGTTCCCCACGACCTGCACGGTCGCGTTGCCGAGCACCCAGCCGGCCTCGGCGGTCATGCGGCGAACCTCCTGCAGGAGCGCGCGCCCTGAGGCACCCGCCCACTCCGGGCGATCCACGCCGAACACCGTGCCGAGCTCGCCGAGCCCCGTCGCCAGCAGCATCGCGTCGCACAGCGCGTGCGCGGCCACGTCCGCGTCCGAATGACCCTCAAGGGGGCGCTCGCCCGGCCACTCCAGGCACGCGACCATCAGCGGGCGCGGCGAGTCGGGTGCGGCGAACGCGTGGACGTCGACCGCTTGGCCGATGCGGAAAGGCAGATCAGTCATGAAACCAGGGTAGCGTCACGAGGAAGTCGGCGTGAAGGCGATGAGGCCCTCGTCCGTCACCCCGACCAGCAGGTCGTCGTAGACCCACGTGAGATTCTGCGCCGCCGTCAACTCGGTCGAGGTGTACACCTTGTTGTTCGCCATGTCGAAGAAATAGACGCTCTGTTCCTTGTATCCGGTCTTCTGAACGAACGCGGCCGCCCCGTCGGCGCTCGCACGAGCGTGCGTGGGCGCGAACAGGCAGAAGCTCCCGTTGCCGTCTGCGATCCCTTTCATTCCCTCCGCAGAGTAGGTTGCGGCGCCAGCTGTCGTGTGCAGGGTGAGGACCTCGCACTTGTCGCCGCCCGCCTCCATCATGCCCGTCGTCCAGGGGGTCTTACCCGAGGTGAAGAACGCCTCCAGGTCACTCAGGGTCGGCACGGTGCCGTCATCCGTGTAGACCTTGTTCTTGGTATTGCGGTCAAAAGCAGAGATGAATGTGCCAGTGGCATCATACTTTTCGAGCTGGTTGGCCTTTTTGTCCACGATCAGGCCATCCGCTGTCGGATACAGTGCGGTGAGGCTCGAGCGCTGTTTGAAACGGCCCTCAGCCCCGAGTGTGGTCACGACGCCCGTGCGGGCGTTGACGATCTGCAGATTCCTGTAGTCATCGACGGGCACGATCACGGAGGCATCCTCACCTGAACCGATCGTGGGAGGCACCTCCAGCTGCCGGACTTTGGAGTGTTCCGATTGACGCCCCGTGATGGCCTGCCACAGGCGCTCCCACGAGCCGGAGGAATACGTCCACCCCGAGCAGGTCTCGTGGCCCGAACAGGTCACCAGGACATCGTCGACCAATGCCATTGGCTGGTCGTCCTCCCACGGCCCCTCCGCCTGAATGCCCGTCGACTTCGAGACGAGGATGTTGCCGACGATCAGCCACTGGCCGGCGGAAACAATGCTGAAATTCGACGTATCAGGTGTCATCCGCACAGAACCATCCGACGACGTCCACAGCACGGTAGGCGTGGAGGAAGAGACATCGATGGCCGCGATCGAGAACGAGCTATTCGTATCGGACAGGGACACCATGTAGATCGTCGTTCCATCGGCGAACAGCCGGGTCCGCGTTCTGTTTTCATGCTTCACGTCGCTGCGAGGATCGGCGAGAACCCATGCGGTGCTCACGCCAGCGGCCCAGTCCGACGAAAGAACGTTCGTGTTGGTGGCCGACCCCTGATACCCCTGAACGGCGATGGGGCCCCTCGTGACACTGCTGAAGGAGGGGACGGACGCCATGAGCCTTGGCACAGTGAGAACAAGGGCGACGACCGCGAGGACCGCGCCGATGATGACCTTCTTATTCAGCAGGCGCTCGTACAAGGCGTTACGAGCGAGGCGCTGCGGATCGCGCGTCCTGCGCGGAGGACGAAGGCCTTTCCGGGGTGCGCTCGCGGGGGACGGGGCCCCGTTGCGAGAAGCCGACGAGCGGGGCGTCGCCGTGGTTCGCGTCGCGCCCGTGACGAGCGAGCCCAGGACTGGTTTCAACGACGAGGCGACGCCCGAGTCGCCCGACGCGCTGCGTTGCGATTGCTCGGCGTTGCTCTGCGTCGTCGGCTCGGCTTCGGGTGCGGGGGTGGAATCCGCCTCCGGGGGAGCCCAGCGGGAAAAGTCGTTGCTCACACCACGTTTGTACCACACGCCCAGGGGAGTCTCCCCCGATCCCATGCCCCGGCCTCGTCCATGTTTGTGACGAGGAACGGGCGCCCTCGCAGGCCACGCCCCCTCTCCGATAGGATCGACCCGTGCGCTACATTTCGACCCGACGCGGCCCCAACACGCCCACCCGTTCCTTCAGTGACATCCTCCTGGAAGGCCTCGCCCCCGACGGCGGCCTCTACCTGCCCGAGGAATACCCGACGCTGTCTCGCTCCGATCTGGACGAGCTGCGCATCGTCCTGCGCGAGGACGGTTACGCCGCCATGGCCGCCGGCATCATCTCCCTCTTCGTCGACGACATCCCCGCCGACGACCTGAGCGCCATCACCGCCCGCGCCTACCGCACCCCCGCTTTCTCCGACCCCCAGATCGTCCCCGTCGACGCCCTGGAGGGCACCGACCTGCACATCGCCCACCTCTCGAACGGCCCCACGGCTGCCTTCAAGGACATGGCGATGCAGCTCCTCGGTGAACTCTTTGAATACGAGCTCACCCGCCGCGGCGACTGGCTCACCATCGTCGGCGCCACCTCCGGCGACACCGGCTCCTCCGCCGAGTACGCGCTGCGCGGCCGACGCGGCCTCTCCGTCGTCATGCTCACCCCCGCCGGCCGCATGACCGCGTTCCAGCGCGCCCAAATGTTCTCCCTCCTCGACTCCAACATCGTCAACGTCGCCGTCGATGGTGTGTTCGACGACTGCCAGGACCTCGTCAAGGCTGTCAACATGGACGCCGACTTCAAGGCCACCTGGCACGTGGGCGCCGTCAACTCCATCAACTGGGCGCGCCTGCTCGCACAGGTCTGCTACTACGTGGCCACCTGGCTGCGCGTCACCGAGGAGGGGGCCGACGCCTCGTCGAAGGTGAGCGTCGTCGTGCCCTCGGGCAACTTCGGCAACGTGTGTGCCGCCCACATCGCCCGCCAGATGGGCGTGCCGCTGGGCACCCTCGTCGTCGCCACGAACGAGAACGACGTCCTCGACGAGTTCTTCCGCACCGGCGTCTACCGCCCCCGCTCCTCCGCGGACACGCTGGCCACCTCCAGCCCGTCCATGGACATCTCCAAGGCCTCGAACTTCGAGCGCTTCATCTTCGACCTGCTGGGCCGCGACGGCGACGCCACCCGCGCCCTCTTCGACGAGGCCCTCGCCCGCGACGGCTACTTCGACCTGTCCGGCACGCCCGAGTTCGCCGCCGTGCGCGAGACCTACGGTTTCATCTCCGGCACCTCCTCGCATGCCGACCGCCTCGCGGAGATTGCGCGCACGGAGAAGGAAAGCGGCTACCTCCTCGACCCGCACACGGCCGACGGGGTGCACGTCGCCCGCGCGGTGCGCCCGCAGATCGAGGGACCGCTCGTCGTCATGGAGACCGCGCTGCCCGTCAAGTTCGCCGACACGATCCTCGAGGCCACCGGCCACCTCCCGCCCGTGCCCGAGCGCTTCGAAGGCATCGAAGGCCGCGAAGAGCGCGTCACGGCGCTGGCCAACTCCGCCGAGGACCTCAAGGCGCTCATCCGCGAGCGCGTGCGCCCCGGCGCTTGAGTTTTCTCCGACTCGACGAGGCCCGAGCCCCCACCTGCGGACCCGCGCGGTTGCGTGGGCGGGGCCCGGGCCTCGTTACATACTCCCGGGGAGCGCCCGTTTCCCTCGCCTCCCCTCCCCGCCAGGTAGGATTGGTGCCATGCTGCACCTGTACGACTCCAAGAGCGCCCGCATCCAGCCCCTCAACCCGGTCACCCCCGGCAAGGTCGGCATCTACCTGTGTGGCGCCACCGTGCAGGGATCCCCGCACGTCGGCCACCTGCGCGCCGCCGTCTCGTTCGACACCCTGATCCGCTGGCTGCGCCGCAGCGGCTACGAGGTCACCTATGTCCGCAACGTCACCGACATCGACGACAAGATCTTGAACAAGTCGGCCGAGGCCGGCTGGGACTGGTGGGCCTGGGCCTACCGCTTCGAGCGCGAGTTCACGCAGGCGTACGAGACCCTCGGGGTCGAGGCCCCGACCTACGAGCCGCGCGCCACCGGTCACATCCCTGAGCAGCTCGACCTCGTCCAGCGCCTCATCGACGCGGGCCACGCTTATTCGGATGGGCGCGGCAACGTCTACTTCGACGTCCACTCTCAGGCCGACTACGGCTCGCTCACCCGCCAGCGCCTCGCCGACATGCGCACCACCGAGGACGACGCCCAGATCGACGAGGCCGTCGAGGCCGGCAAGCGCGACCCCCGCGACTTCGCCCTCTGGAAGGCCAGTAAGCCGTCTGAGCCGGCCACGGCCTCGTGGGACAGCCCCTGGGGACGCGGCCGCCCCGGCTGGCACCTCGAGTGCTCCGCCATGTCGCGTCGCTACCTCGGCGACGAATTCGACATCCACGGCGGCGGCATCGACCTGCGCTTCCCGCACCACGAGAACGAGCAGGCCCAGTCCCACGGCGCCGGCTGGCCTTTCGCGCGCCTGTGGGTCCACAACGCGTGGGTGACCACCAAGGGCGAGAAGATGTCCAAGTCGCTCGGCAACGTCCTGTCGATCGGCGCGCTCACCGAGGAATACCCGGCCGTCGCCGTGCGCTGGGCCCTGTCCACGGTCCACCACCGCTCCGCCATCGAATGGGGCGCCGAGACGCTGCCCGCAGCGCACGCCGCCTGGGAGAAGTTCTCCACCTTCGTGGCCCGCGCGATCGAGGCCGCCGGTGAGGCTCCGGCCTCCGAGATCGCCCTGGCACCCGCCGACCTGCCCGAGGCCTTCGTCGCCGCCATGGACGACGACCTCAACGTCGCTGGCGCCCTCGCGGTCCTGCACGAGCACCTCAAGGCCGGCAACGCCGCGCTGGCTGCGGGGGATGTTTCCGGGGTCTACCGCGAGCAGGTCCTGGTTCGCTCCATGCTGGACGTGCTGGGCCTAGATCCCGCCTCCGAGCAGTGGCGCGGACAGGCCGGCATCGGCGCGGGCGCATCCGGCGCGGCTGCGGCCGAGCACTCGGCGCTCGACGCGCTGGTCCAGGCTGTGCTGGAGGAGCGGGCCGCCGCGCGTGCCGCCAAGGACTGGGCGCGCGCCGACGAGCTGCGCGACCGCCTGGCCGCCGCCGGCGTCACCGTCGCCGACGGCCGCGACGGCGCGACGTGGAGTGTTGGCTGAGCTGAGGTTGAGCTGCTGCTGAGCTGCGACTGAGGGCCGGGCCGCTGTGTGTGCCGGTGGGCGGCGGCCCGCCCGCGAGATCGCCACACGCGAGCCTGCGGCTCGGAGTGGTCGATCTCGAGGCCCGCCCTGGCCCCGCCACCGCCCACCGGCACCGCGGCCAGGCCCCGCGTTTTGCAGCTCGCCCGTGCCCTCCGGTCCCTCCGGCGCCCTCCACACCTGTGGTGCTGGGTGCGCTGGCTTGTTGTTTGGCCAGGCCCCACCGCCGCCAACGGGCGCCGCAGCCAGGCCCCGCGTCTGGAGACTCGCCCGTGCCCTCCGGTCCCTCCGGCGCCCTTCACACCAGTGGGACCTGGTGTGCTGAGGTCTGGCTTGGTGCGTCGTCTCGTTGTCCGGCCAGGCCCCACCGCCGCCAACGGGCGCCGCAGCCAGGCCCCGCGTCTGGAGACTCGCCCGTGCCCTCCGGACCCTCCGGCGCCCTTCACACCAGTGGGACCTGGTGTGCTGAGGTCTGGCTTGGTGCGTCGTCTCGTTGTCCGGCTCTGACTCTCAATCAGCAATTTCGCACGTAATTCCTCGATGACTCATTCAAACTTCGAATTTGCATCGTTGGAATTGCAACGTATTTGGGGTATGTCGAAAAATGACCGCGATAAATTACGTGCGAAATGTGGGTGGCGGTGGTGTCGTCGCTGCCCATGGGCACCGCAGCCTGGCCCTGTCGGCCAGGTGTGCGGTTGTCTGAAACCCCTGTCGCCTTTGCGGGCGCCGGCCGAGCCTCAACTGAAACCGGCATCGCCTTTGCGGGTGAGAATTGGGTGTTTTTGGCGCGTTTTTCGCTTGCATTGGTGTTGCCGGTTTCAATGGGTGTTGTTCACGGGCGAGCATTGGTGTTGGTGGTTTCACCGTCACCACCTCAGTGCGTCCTGAGCGCGAAAAAGTTCGCCCTGCACGCTCAAAACACCCCAAAATCGGCCTTTTTACGCTTGCTGGGCGAACTTTTTCGCGGGTGGGGTGTTGGAGGGGGCGTGCTGGGCGAACTTTTTCGCGGGTGGGGTGTTGGAGGGGGTGTGCTGGGCGAAGTTTTTCGCGGGTGGGGTGTTGGAGGGGGCGTGCTGGGCGAACTTTTTCGCGCCTACCGGCCCCACGGCCAGGCCTTGCGGGGCATCCGGTACCCTCCACATCGGTGACGGTGGGGGTTTTGCAGCATTAGGAGCTGGCTGCCGGCGTGTCGCCGGCGTGTCGCACCCCTAATGACGCCAATTCCCCCGTTTGGTGGTCGTGAGTTCGTGGCTTGGAGGGCCCGCGTGCGGGTTAGCGGGTTAACGTGCGCGATCAGCCCGATGCGAGTCGAGGTCGTAACCTGATAACCAGGCGACGCCGCGAGGCGTCACCACAGATGGGGAGGAACGCATGGAGTACGTGGCGCTGCTGCGCGGCATCAACGTCGGCGGCAACAACAAGGTCGTCATGAGCGAGCTGCGCGCACAGATCGCCGCCGCAGGCTTCGGACACGTGCGCACCTACATCAACAGCGGCAACCTCCTTTTTGAGGCCGAGGACCAAGCCTCGCGCGAGGACGTCGCGCAGGCAGTGGAGGATATCCTGGCACGCCACTACGACTTCCCGATCCGGCTGGCCCTCCTGACGGCGCAGGACTACCTCGTCCAGCTCGATGAACTACCCGACTGGTGGCACGGCGAGGTCGCCCGACGCGACGCGCTCTTCTACACGCGAGGCCTGGACCGCGACCACGTGCGCGAGCGCATCGAGGCGATGGAGCTGGGCGACGAGGCCGTCTACTTCGGTGAGCACGCCGTTTTCTGGGGCAAGTTCGATGAAAAGAGCTTCCTGAAGACCGCGTATCACAAGCGTCTGCTGCGCGAGGACTTCTACCGCCAGGTGACGATCCGCTCCGGTTCGACGATCGAGAAGATCGCAGCCTTGCTGTCGGGTGACTGAGACTCACCCTGCCCAATCGTGATTTTGGCCCCCGCGCGCGCCCCTGCGGCCCCGATGCAGCCCAAAACCCGTACGCTTGTGTCAGTTCACGAGAAAACGAGGAGACACCATGGCCTCACACAGCGGGCGCCCCGGCGCCATCCGTAAGAAGGGCACCAAGAAGGGCGCGCAGGTCGGCACCGGCGGCCACTCGCGCCGCCGCCTCGAAGGCAAAGGCCCGACCCCCAAGGCCGAGGATCGCACCTACCATCCCGCCCACAAGCGCAAGGTGAAGCGCGAGGCTCGCGAGGCTCAGGAGGCCGCGATCGCTCGCGCCCGCGCGAAGTCCTCGATCCGCATCAAGCCCGGCCACGAGCTGATCGCCGGCCGCAACCCTGTCGCCGAGGCCGCCCGCGCCTCGGTCCCGATTGAGCGCGTCTTCGTCCTCGACAATGTGAAGGACGACCGCGTGGAGGAGGTCGTGCGCCTCGCCTCGACCATGGGTGCGCCCGTGTACGAGGTCACCCGCCGCGACCTGGACGTTGCGACCGATGGCGCCGTCCACCAGGGCGTCGCCATCGAGGTGCGAGGCTACGAGTACGCCGACGCCTCGGATCTGATCGCTGGTTCCCTGCAGCAGCTGGGCCACCCGCTCCTCGTCGCCCTCGACCAGGTGACGGACCCCCACAACCTGGGCGCGGTCCTGCGCAGCGCCGGCGCGTTTGGTGCGGACGGCGTCATCATCCCCGAGCGCCGCAGCGCGGGCGTCAACACGACCGCGTGGAAGGTGTCGGCCGGTGCGGCCGCCCGCGTGCCCGTGGCTCGCGCGACGAACCTCGTGCGCGCCCTCGAGGAGGCCAAGGCGGCCGGCTACTTCGTGGTCGGCCTGGACGGTGGTGGCGACGCGCCCCTGCGTGGCCTGTCGCTGGCGGACGGCCCCCTCGTGGTCGTGACCGGTGCCGAGGGTGCGGGCCTGTCCCGCCTCGTGCGCGAGACCTGCGACCAGATCGTGTCGATCCCGATCGCGTCGACCGTCGAGTCCCTTAACGCGGCCGTTGCCACGGGCATTGCCCTGTACGAGGTGGCCTCCCTGCGCTCGCAGGGCTGAGCCTTCCGGACTGTCTGTCGTCTCGCCGTGAGCGTGCGTTAGCGCTCGCGGCGAGACTGCTTTTATTTGCTAGATGGATGATGAGGGCGTCTGTGTGCTTGCCGCCTGTCGCATGACGGTGAGACAGCTCGCCGTGAGGGCGCTGTCAGCGGGAAGGTCCTTCTGGTTGACGTAGTGCGGAACATCGAGCAGGGCGTCCTGTTCGGTGAGCTTGCGTTCGAGCCATTGGAAGGCCTCGTCGATCTGGTCGTCAGAACCCAGGGATCGCTTCGGCGAATCATCGCTGAGGAAACACCACAGCTGCGCAGCCTCCTTCTCCTGATCAGGGAGCGCGCGGGCCGCGACCACGATGCGGCATTTGCCGGGTTTCGGCAGGCGTTCCTTGCGCCAGGTTTTGGAGGCGAAGCCCGACACGAATCCACCGACCTTGTTTGCGGCGCTGGCAGCACCCACGAACGCGGCGCTGCCGACGAAGCTGACAACCTCGCCGACTGTCCCGGTTGCTTCGACGACTGTGTCCACGACTCCGCTGGCAACCTCGCCGACTGTGTCCGCGACTCCGCTGGCGGCTTCTCGCGCGGCGCTACCGACGAAGCCGGCAACCTCGCCGACCGTATCGGTGACCGCACGAAGGCCCTCGGGTGCGGTTTCTTTGTAGGCAATGTGGAGAAGCGTCCCAGCGCTGCTCACGGTGGCCATTACGTCAAGGAGGTCAAGTGACGGCATCTTCGTCGCTGTGCTCGAGGCATCGACCGTGATCTCTGTGCCGACCCAGCCGCGGCGTGCAAACTGCTGGGGCATGCCGTGTGTTTGCTCGCGGACACCAATCGTCACCCACAGGTCGAGACACCGCCTAACCGCTTCTTCGGGCGTGCCTGTCACCGTGTACACCCCGAGAGGTGGACGATGAAAGAGGTATCCGGTCCACGAGGTCGGGGGAGTCGTTGTCATCTTCATGTGCGGTTCTGCTCTCGTTCGTTCATGTCATGGGGCTTCCGTTGCCCGAGGATAGCCTGGAGTGTGAAGAGGTAATTTTTGGTGCGTGTGCGCGAGTCTCAGTTTTCTGAGAAACGGCGGGGTTTGCGGCGAGACTCTTTTTTGGCGGCCTGGCGCATTGCGATCACGTTCTGCCCCGTGAAGAGGTGGTCTTTCGGCAGGTCGCCTTCAAAGAGGAGATCGGGCTGCGCGAGCAGTAGTTCATCGAGCTGCAACGTGACGGCGAGGTCCTGAAGATATTGGCCGATGTCTTCCTTGGTGGTGGGGGTGTTGCGCTGGCTCACCCGAGTATCGAAGCACCACACTTCGCTCGCGAGACGCCCTTCGAGCGGCCAGGGCCGTGCTGCGACCAGGAGTCGCGCCGTCTGAAGGCGTGAGGGTGCCGCTGGCTGAGAGGCAGAATGGGGGAACAGGTCGCTGCGCGCAATCGCGTCGGTCACGGTGGAAAAGAGTCCGTCCATCGTGTCGAGGCCGTCTGCGATCTCGGTCCCAACCCACCCGTTCAGGGCGAGCTGCTCGCGCATCCCCGGCGTCTCCACCACAGTGCTTCTCCACCTCGACGCCCAGTAGTTGATGCAGCGAGTGGCCGCCTCATGCGGCTCGGTTGCGACGAGCGCGTGCAGGTACCTGCGACGGAAGACGAGGCGGCGCAGTGAGAAACCGGGGGTCATGACCGTTCCTTCGACGGGAGGAACTTGGTGACGGGATCGAGGAAGCTGCCGCGCATCTGGGCGATGTTGGCGGGGGAGAGGGGGTGGTCCTCGGGTAGCTCCTCACCATCGACGAGGCGAGGGGGAGCCAGGAGGATGCCCTGCTGGTGCAGGGCCGTGTGCAGGTACTCGAAGACGCGGGCGAACGGATCCTTGCCGGGGCGGGCGCGCTGAATCGCTGTATCCCAGGGGAAGCACCACAGCTCGGTGCAGGCCTGCTCGGCGTCGGGCGAGGGACGCGCCGCGATAATGATCGTCGTCTTGTTGAGGTGACGCAGCTGCGCGCGCACCGCCTTCGACGTCAGGTAGATGGCGAGGCCTCCCAGCAGCCAGCTGGGAGGAACATCCGAGAGATCATCGGGAAAAAAGTCGGAGCGCGACCGCTTTCGGTTCTCGACCTGCCCGGGCATGACCGTGACCTCGGTGCCCGACCAGCCGATGTCCGCGAAACGCTTGCACATCGTGGTCGACTCGCGCTTGATGCCGATGGCTCGCCAGAACTGTGCGCAGCGCGCGACGGCCTCCGCCGGTGGACACGACACGGTGTACACCGTCATGGGGCGCCTCTTCAGGAGGGAATCCAGCGGCAGGCGTGGGGGAGTGATATCCATCAGCACTCCTGAGGATCGGGGGAACGAGGCCAGGCTATCAGCGTGAGCGTCATCGCACGAAACCCGGAGACGATACGATGAGGCCATGAGCGTCCTCGGAACCGTCATCGTTGGCATCGTCATCCTCATCGGAGTGATCGGCGCGGTCGTGCAGATCTGGCCCTCCGCGCCCGTCGTCGGAGGCGCGATCCTCGTGTGGGCGTGGATGACCGGAACGCGCGCCGCGTGGATCATCTTCGCCATCGTGGCGCTCGTCCTGATCCTCGGAACGGTCCTCAAGTACGTGATCCCTGCCCGCGGCATGAACAAGGCGGGAATCCCCCAGTCCACGCTCGTGTGGGGCGCCGTCGGCGGTGTCGTCGGATGGTTCATCGGACTGCCCCTCGGCCTCGTCCTCGGCATGGTTGTCGCCATCTTCGGAGTCGAATACCTGCGCAGCCGCGATACTGCGAGCGCCTGGACGGCCACCCTCCACGCCCTCAAGGCCTTCGGCTGGACGATCGCCATCGAGCTGATCGCCGCGCTCACGAGCGCCACCCTGTGGGGCGTGGGCGTCGCCCTGGTCGCCGCGGGAAACTGACGTGACCAGCCAGGGTTTCCCGGCCTCGTCGTTCCTCCGGTAGGATGGGTCTGTTGCGCGCACCCGCGTAACAGACCCAACTAAACGGAGATACTCATGCCCGCCGTCATCGTGCTCGGCGCCCAGTGGGGCGACGAAGGCAAAGGCAAGGCCACTGACCAGCTCGGCCAGCACACCGACCTCGTCGTGAAGTTCAACGGAGGCAACAACGCCGGACACACCGTCGTTATTGACGGCGAAAAGTACGCGCTGCACCTCCTGCCCGCCGGAATCCTCTCCGAAGGCGTCACCCCCATCATCGGTAACGGCGTCGTTGTCGACCTGGACGTGCTCTTCGAGGAGCTCGCGGAAATCACCGAGCGCGGCGTCGACTGCTCGCGCCTGCGCATCTCCTCCAACGCGCACATCATCCCGCCCTACAACCGCCTCATGGACCAGGCGAACGAGCGTGCGCGCGGCAACAACCTGATCGGCACGACGGGTCGAGGCATCGGCCCCACCTACGCCGACAAGATGAACCGCATCGGCCTGCGCATCCAGGACCTCTTCCACCCCGAGGAGCTGCGCGCCAAGGTCGAGGCTGCCCTGGCCCCCAAGAACACCATTTTCGAGGCCGTGGACATTCCCACCCTCGACCCCGCCGAGGTGTCCGATCACCTGCTGTCCTTCGCGGACCGCATCAAGCCGATGATGTGCGACGTGTCCCTCGTCGTCAACGACGCGCTGGACCGCGGCGACACCGTCCTCTTCGAGGGTGGCCAGGCCACGATGCTCGACATCGACCACGGCACCTACCCCTTCGTGACCTCCTCGAACCCGACTGCGGGCGGCGCGCTCACCGGCTCCGGTGTGGGCCCGACCCGCATCGACCGCGTGGTTGGCGTCGCCAAGGCGTACACGACCCGCGTCGGCGAGGGCCCGTTCCCCACGGAGCTGGACGACGAGGTCGGCGAGGCCCTGCGCACCAAGGGCGGCGAGTTCGGAGTGACTACCGGTCGCCCGCGTCGCACCGGCTGGTTCGACGCCGTCGTCATGCGCTACTCCACGCGCATCAACGGCCTGACCGACATCTGCCTGACCAAGCTCGACGTGCTCTCCGGCTACGAGACGATCCCCGTGTGCGTGGCCTACGAGGTCGACGGCGTGGTCACCGAGGAGATGCCCCTCGACCAGGCCGGCTTCGAGGCCGCCGTGCCGGTGTACGAGGAGCTGCCCGGCTGGAGCGAGGACATCTCGCAGTGCCGTTCCTTCGACGAGCTGCCCCAGGCCGCCCAGGACTACATCAAGCGCCTGGAAGAGCTGTCGCGCTGCCGCATCCAGTCCATCGGCGTGGGCCCGGGCCGCGAGGCTACGATCGTGCGCTACCCGCTCCTGTGACGGTTCACTGAGACGCTAGTGGGGGCCGTGCTGCGACGCAGCACCGGCCCCCACTCGTTTCACGCGCCACCGTCGGCGCGCATGTACGACAAAGCACGCCGAACCGAATGCGCCTGTCGGCGCGAAGGCCGCTCGTAGCGGCAGAGTTTGGAGCCCGGGGCATACCGGTCCGGCGTGCCCCACAACTGTACGACCAGTCAACGCTCGCGCGCATCCCGTGGCGGCGTGCATCAACCCACACGGGGCGTGCGCCACAGCGCACCTCATCGCCGAGGCCGTGGCGGCGTGAAGTGGGACCGACTCCGTGCCCCGTGCCCGGGAGAGCCGACCCGCGCAAGCGGCCCCTGCCTCGTGAGGCGTGCACATGTGGGACCATGGAAGCGTGATGACATCGACCCCGCCCACGCGGCGCCGCAGCGGCCAAGGCCGCGGACGTCGCCGCGACACCCTGGCCACCCGGCACGTGCCCAACAGTATCGGTACCCTCACCGTTACCCTGCTGGCGGCGGCGACCATCGTCGCGTGGTGGCTGCCCGGGTCTCGCTGGAGTGTCGGTCCCATCGTTGCGCTTGCATCCTTCCTGCTGGCCCTCGGCTGGCCGACGCTGGCGCGCCTGCACATGCCGTGGCTCGCCCAGGCGGTCCTCGCCCTGGGTGGGGCGCTCACCCCCATGGCCGTTGCCTACTGGAAGAACCTCGACATCGCCGTGCCGCTGACGGGCATCACCCTGGTTTTGCTGGTCGCGGCGACGATCCTGGATGCGCCCGCGCCTCGCGACCACTCCGTGGGGCACACGAGCGAGCACTGGGGCTCCACGGCCCTGAGCGCCGCGCTCGCCTCGTCGGTCACCGGCCTCCTCATCGTCACCTCCGGCTCCATGTGGGTCTCCCTGACCGTCCACGAGCGCTGGTCCGTCATCGTCCCCATGGCCGCCCTGATCGCCATCGTTGGCGCGGCGGCTGCGCGCGCCGGGCGCAGCGCGAAGGCCGGCGTCGTCGTCGCGATGCTCGCCGGCATCGTCGCGGGGCTCGTCGCCGCGTCGATCGCCTGGTTCCTCGGGCAGACCTCGGACCTGCTGCCCGTCGTCTTCCCCTTCATCGCTAAGCGTTTCGGTGAATTCGCCGCCTTCCTGACGCTCGGCGGCGTCACCGGCTTCGGCGTCGGCTTCGCCGTGTCGGTCGTCGACGCGCTCCTGGGTGAGCGCGCGTCCTCCGCGCAGTTCGCCAACGTCCTGGGCCGAGGTGCCGCGAAGTTCCTCGTCGCCGCCCTGCCCGTCTACGCGATGATCCGCATCGGCGGTATCTGAGGCCCCGCGACGGCTGGGCGACCGCGTGGCCGCGCCCCGGCCTCGTCCCTATTTCGCTGCCAGCTGCGCGTGCCCCTGCTCGCGCGCCCACGTCCACCCGAGGCGTTAGGCTGGAGTCATGATGGTGATACCTGCTGACCTGCCCGCACTCGTCGCTCCCGTCGCGTGGATGCTTGGAACCTGGGAAGGCTGGGGCATGTACGCCGCCCCCGCAGCCCCCGGCCAGGAAGAACCCGCCGAGGATTCCCCCGTCATCGAGGAGATCCGCGGCGACGTCGTCGGCGAGCAGATGCGCCTGGTGACCCGCGTGTACGCGGGCGTTGCCTCCGAGCCGATCGACCCCACGTGGGACGCGGCGAAGGGCCTGTCCGCAATCGAGAAGGGCGACCTGATCAGCGAAGAGACCGTGTACGTGTCTGTCGCGCCCTCCGACGCGCCGCTGCCCCCGCCCGGCCAGTACAACTCCCGCGAGTTCACGGCGACCTCCGCGTCCACCGAGGGCCACAGCGCCGTGTGGGACGGCGTGAGCGTCGGCCCGCGCGTGCAGATGGTCTCCGATGCGATCGCTCTCGGTGTGGGTGCGACCCGCGTGACGCACCTGGGCCGTATGTTTGGCCTGGTCGCGGGCGAGCTCATGTGGACGCAGGAGCGCACGCTCGACGGCGAGGACGAGGCCGACGTCGAGATCTCCGGCCGTCTGCACCGCACGGCCCAGGCCTCCACCGAGTCCGGCGAGGTCATCGAAGGCATCGATGACTCCCAGGACGGCTTCCTTGTCTGAGTCCGCGCTCGATTCCGAGTTCGTCGACGAGGCCGTGGCCTCCTTCGGCGCGACCCCGCACTTCGGGGATCCGTCGGGGGAGCAGTGGGCCCTCGAGGGCGGCCGTGCGCTGGTGCGCCGCCCGGACCTGGCGGTCATCGCCGTGTCGGGGGCCGATCGGCTGACGTGGCTGACGTCGCTGGCCTCCCAGATCGTCACCGACCTCGTGCCCGGCGCGAGCCGCGAGCTGCTCATCCTCTCGCCCGAGGGGCGCGTCGAGCACTGGGCGGGCGCGAGCGACGACGGGGAGACGCTGCACCTGATCGTGGAGCGCTCGGACGTTGAGTCCTTCGCGGCGTTCCTCGATTCGATGCGTTTCGCGCTGCGCGTGAACGTTGAGCAGCGCGACGTCGCCGTGTTCTCCTCGGCGCGAGTGGGTGCGAATACGCCCGAGTCCGTGGCCGGCCTGCCCGGACACCTGTGGACCTGGGAGGACCCGTGGCCCGGCGTCGTAGAGGGCGGGGCCGCCTACTTCCAGGGCGAGCGCCACCCCGGCGAGCGCACCCCGATGATGTCTCACGCTGTTTCACGCGAGGCTGCGGACGAGTTCGAGGCCGCGTGGCTATCTGCGTGTCCGGAGGACGGCTCGCGCCGCCGCGCCGGATACCTGGCGTGGGAAGCCATGCGCATCGCCGCGTGGAAGCCGCGCCTGGGCCGCGAGACCGACGCGCGCGCGATCCCGCCCGAGGTGGACTGGCTGCGCAGCGCCGTCCACACGACGAAGGGCTGCTACCGCGGGCAGGAAACCATTGCCCGCGTCCTCAACCTCGGACGGCCCCCGCGCCGCCTTACCTACCTGCAGCTGGACGGCTCTCGCGGCGACCTGCCCGCGCCCGGCACGCCCATCGAGGTGGGCGGACGCCAGGTCGGCGTCATCACCTCCTCGGCCCGCCACGCGGACGAGGGGCCCATCGCCCTCGCGCTGATTGCCCGCGCCGTACCCGTGACGACCGTCTTCGATATCGACGGCGTCGCCGCCGCCCAGGAGGAGATTGTGCCCGTTCACGGCAAGTCCTCCGTGTCACCCGAGACCCGCCCGGGCGCCGACCTCTCGCGCGAGGCCGGCCAGCGCGGCGGTTCCACGGGCTTCGGCGGCCTCGGCTCGGCCCTGGGGTCGCGCTGATGCGCGCCGTCATCCAGCGCGCCACCTCGGGCGAGGTCCGCGTCGACGGCAGCGTCGTCGGACGTCTCGCTCTTGATGTGCCCGCCGAGGCGGGGAAGCGCCATGGCCTCGTTGTCCTCCTGGGCGTCCAGCGCGGCGACGGGCCCGAGCAGGTGGCCACGGTCGCCCGCAAGATCGCTGAGCTGCGCATCCTTGACGACGAGCGTTCCGCGCTCGACGCGGGTGCCCCGATCCTCGTGATCTCGCAGTTCACCCTGTACGGGGACACGCGTAAGGGCCGCCGTCCCTCGTGGGCGCACGCAGCCCCCGGCGAGGAGGCCGAGCCCCTCGTCGACGCGGTTGTTGCCGACCTGCGCGGCCGGGGCCTGCACGTCGAGACTGGCCAGTTCGGCGCGATGATGGAGGTCTGCCTGGTCAACGACGGTCCGTTCACGGTCCTCGTCGAGGCATAGTTCCCCTCCAATCTCGCACGTAATTTCCCTATCAACCTTTCAGTTGTTGGAATATCGTCGTTGGAATTGCAACGTTTATGGGCTGTCTCGAAAAGTGACCGAGGGGAATTACGTGCGACTTTTGGGTGAGGCTCCCAGAGATACCTGTCGAACGTTCGTGCCGTGATCCGGCCCCGGCCTCGTCCCTGCGCCCAGGGCGAAAGCGCGCGCACGGCGCGGGAGCTTTCCGTAGGCTGTAACCAGTCAACTGGGACGGGTGTACGCCGAGCTCGGCGAAGTGCCCGTCCTGTGAAATGAGGAGAGGCATGTTCGAACGCTTTACCGACCGCGCTCGCCGGGTCGTCGTGCTCGCGCAGGACGAGGCTCGCGGTCTCAAGCACAACTACATCGGCACGGAGCACCTGCTGCTCGGCCTGATCTCCGAGGGCGAGGGCGTCGCCGCCAAGGCCCTGGAGACGATGGGGATCAAGGGCGAGGCCGTGCGCGCCTCCGTCATCGAGATCATTGGCGAGGGCGAGAAGCCGGTCGAGGGCCACATCCCCTTCACCCCGCGCGCAAAGCGCGTCTTCGAGCTGAGCCTGCGCGAGGCCCTGCAGCTGGGCCACAACTACATCGGCACGGAGCACCTGCTGCTCGGCCTCCTCAAGGAGGGCGAGGGCGTGGCCGCCCAGGTCCTGACCAAGCAGGGGGCGGACCTGGCGCAGGTGCGCCAGACCGTCATCCAGATGCTCAGCGGCTACCAGCGCGGCGACGACGAGGGCCGCGAGTCGGTCGGCGCGGGCGTGGGCGGCTCGGGCGGTCCCGAGCGTTCCAACTCCGCGATCCTCGAGCAGTTCGGCCGCAACCTGACCCAGGCCGCGCGCGAGAACAAGCTGGACCCCGTTATCGGCCGCCGCGTTGAGATGGAGCGCGTCATGCAGGTCCTCTCGCGCCGCACGAAGAACAACCCGGTCCTGATCGGTGAGCCCGGTGTCGGTAAGACCGCGGTCGTCGAGGGCCTCGCCCAGGCGATCGTGCACGGCGACGTGCCCGAGACCATCAAGGACAAGCAGATCTACAGCCTTGACATGGGGTCGCTGGTCGCCGGCTCGCGCTACCGCGGCGACTTCGAGGAGCGCCTGAAGAAGGTCCTCAAGGAGATCCGTACGCGCGGCGACATCATCCTGTTCATCGACGAGATCCACACCCTCGTGGGTGCGGGTGCCGCCGAGGGCTCGATCGACGCCGCCCAGATGCTCAAGCCCATGCTGGCGCGCGGCGAGCTCCAGACGATCGGCGCCACCACGAACGACGAGTACCGCAAGTACATCGAGAAGGACGCGGCCCTCGAGCGCCGCTTCCAGCCGGTGAAGGTCGAGGAGCCCAGCGTCGACGAGACGGTGGAGATCCTCAAGGGCCTGCGCGACCGCTACGAGGCGCACCACCGCGTCATCATCACGGACGCCGCGATCCAGGCCGCCGCCGAGCTGGCGGACCGCTACATCTCGGATCGTTTCCTCCCCGACAAGGCGATCGACCTGGTCGACGAGGCCGGCGCGCGCCTGCGCATCCGCCGCATGACCGCGCCGCCGGAGCTGCGCGAGCTGGACGAGAAGATCGCCGAGGTGCGCCGCAACAAGGAGGCGGCCATCGACGATCAGGACTTCGAGAAGGCCGCGTCCCTGCGCGACGAGGAGTCGAAGCTGTCCGAGGAGCGCAAGGCGAAGGAAGAGGCCTGGAAGGGCGGCGAATCCGACGAGATTGCCGAGGTCGGGGATCAGGAGATCGCCGAGGTCCTGGCCATGTCGACCGGCATCCCGGTCGTGCGCCTCACCCAGACCGAGACCGCGAAGCTGCTCAAGATGGAAGATGAGCTGCACAAGCGCGTTATCGGCCAGGACGAGGCCGTCAAGGCTCTCGCCCAGTCGATCCGTCGTACGCGCTCGGGCCTGAAGGATCCGAACCGTCCCGGTGGGTCGTTCATCTTCGCCGGCCCGACCGGCGTCGGTAAGACCGAGCTGGCCAAGGCCCTCGCCGAGTTCCTCTTCGGCGACGAGGACGCCCTCATCCAGCTGGATATGTCCGAGTTCTCCGAGAAGCACACGGCCTCGCGCCTCTTCGGTGCTCCCCCCGGCTACGTCGGCTACGACGAGGGTGGCCAGCTCACGGAGAAGGTCCGTCGCAAGCCGTTCTCGGTCGTCCTCTTCGACGAGGTCGAGAAGGCTCACCCGGACATCTTCAACTCGCTGCTCCAGATCCTGGAGGAGGGTCGCCTGACGGACTCGCAGGGTCGCAAGGTGGACTTCAAGAACACTGTCATCATCATGACGACGAACCTGGGTACCCGCGACATCAACAAGGGTGTCCTCACGGGCTTCCAGACCGCCGACAACTCGACGCACGACTACGGCCGTATGAAGTCGAAGGTCGCGGAGGAGCTCAAGCAGCACTTCCGTCCCGAGTTCCTCAACCGCGTCGACGACACGATCGTGTTCCCGCCGCTGACCAAGCCCGAGATTGCGCGCATCGTCGACCTGATGATCGCCAAGCTGGCCAAGCGTATGGAGGCTCAGGACATGCGCCTGCAGCTGACGGACGAGGCTCGCGAGCTGCTCGCGGACGTGGGCTTTGACCCGGTCCTGGGTGCGCGTCCGCTGCGTCGTGCGATCCAGCGCGAGATCGAGGATGCGCTGTCTGAGCGCATCCTGTTCGGAGAACTGCAACCCGGTCAGGTTGTCACCGTTGGCGTCACTGGAGAGGGTAAGGACCGCAAGTTCACCTTCAACGGAGAGTGATTTACTCGCCAATTATCTTCGGCTGACAAACCAGTCACTTTGGGAGGGTGGCCCGTCGCACAGCGACGGGCCACCCTCTAGTTGTCAAGTAATCGCCCATCTGATAGATTCTCGTTAACTATTAGTATGCGGTGTAGTCGTGCCACACTATTTATGGGGTACTGCTCATCGATCGAGAGAGGCCATATGTCCGCGAAAACGCGACACAATCGGATCAGTGCGAGGCGCCGTCTGCCGGCGTTCATCCTCGTGCTGCTCGTTGTTGCGCTCTGTATCGCGGGTGTCATCTACAAGGGCGCGGAGGTGACCCAGGTCAACGTCAACGACGGTGGTATCTGGGTGACTAACAAGTCCAAGCAGATGGTCGGACATCTCGACTACGAGGCCCGCATCCTCGACGGCGCGCTGCGCACCGAGGCCACCAACTTCGACGTCGGCCAGGCGGGGGAGACTGTCACCGTCTCCGACCTCACCTCGTCGACGGTTGCACCCGTCAACGTCACCCAGGTCTCCCTCGGCTCCCCGACGGCCCTGCCCGCGGGGTCCGCGGTCATGCAGGGCGGCGACGTCCTCGGCGTCCTCGATGCGTCCGACGGCACCCTGTGGACGACCTCCGCCGTGAACCCCAGCCCCCTGAACCTTTCCGAGGCGGCGGCCCTCTCCTCGAACATGGGCGCCAGCGCCTTCGTGACCGGCATGGACGGCTCCGTCTACACTCTGGCCGCCTCGGGCACGCTGACGACGGTCAAGCGCCAGGGCGCGGTCGATCAGGCGCAGACGTCCACGGTGGAGGGGATCCCCGAGGATGCGCGACTGAGCATGACGGTCGTCGGCGACCAGGTCGTCGCCCTCGACGCTGAGTCCAACACGCTCTTCCTGCCCGACAACAAGCGGATCGATCTGAGCGCTGCCGGCGTCGAGACCGGCGGAGTCCTCCAGCAGGCCGGCCCGAAGGCCGATTCCGTCCTGCTCGCCACGCCCACCTCCCTCGTGGAGATCCCGCTGGCGGGCGGCACCCCGACGATCACCCCCTCGACCGAGGGCGGCGTCAGCGGCACCCCGGCCGCGCCCGTGCGTCACGAGGGCTGCTCGTATGGTGCGTGGACCGGCAGCGGTGCGTACATGCGTGCCTGCGACGATCCTTCGGCGAACAAGCAGATGGTCGTCGATACGCTGACGACCGCGCGCGAGATCGTCTTCCGCACGAACCGCAAGGCCATCGTCCTCAACGACGTCGCCGAGGGCAGCGTCTGGCTGCCCGACTCGAACATGGTCCTCATGGACAACTGGGACGAGGTCGAAAACGAGCTCGAGGAAAACGAGGACGAGCAGGACAGCCCGGAGCTGACGAACGAGGTCGCGGACCCGCAGCAGCGCGAGGAAAACACCCCGCCTGAGGCCGAGGACGACGAGTTCGGCATCCGCCCGGGACGCTCGACCATCTTGCCCGTGCTCGACAACGATTCCGACCTCGACGGCGACGTGCTGACTGCCGCGCCGGTCAAGCAGCCCGAGTGGGGAGTCGTGACGGTCGCGCGCGGCGGACGAGCCCTGCAGATCAACGGAGTGTCGGCGTCTCAGGCCGGCTCGACGACGTTCACCTACGCGGCCTCTGACGGCCAGGCCTCGGCCGAGGCGCACGTGCGCGTCACCATCCACCCCTTCGATCAGAACGAGGGGCCCACGCAGCTGCGCGTCCCGACCGTCAAGATCGGCGCGGGTGCCCAGATCCAGTACGAGGCCCTGAGCGACTGGCGCGATCCCGACGGTGACCCCATCTACCTGAAGAACGCCGAGGCTCCCGAGGGGCTGAAGGTCTCCTTCACCGAGGACGGCTCCGTCACCATCACCGAGGAGGGCGGCGCGGCCGGCCCGAAGTCGATCGTTCTCACGGTTGCCGACGACCAGGGCGCGGAGACCCGCGGCGAGCTGATCGTCGACGTTCAGGAGCCCGGAAACCTGCCGCCGTCTGCGAACGGCGACCTCTTCCAGGCGCACCCGGGCGAGACCGTCACCCTTGATCCGTTGAAGAACGACACCGACCCGAACGGCGACCAGCTGACCCTGGCGGCCGTGTCCGGTGCGCCCGCCGGTGCCACGATCCAGCCGGACCTGGACCGCGGAACCATTGACTTTAGGGCGACCGAGCCGGGTTCCTACTCCTTTGCCTACACCGTGTCCGACGGTATCGCGACGACACTGGGCATCATTCGCGTCGAGGTCACGGCGCCTTCGAGCGAGCCTCCCGTTGCCGAAAACGACACGGCGGTCCTGCCGCAGGGCGGCTCCGTCCTCGTTGCGCCCCTGAATAACGACTACGACCCCTCCGGCGGCCTGCTGTCGATCACCTCCGTGGACGCCTCGAACGCCCCGGAGATCGAGGTGGCCCTCATTGATCGCCACCTGCTGCGCGTTACCGCGCCCGCTGGCCTCGAGCGTACGGTGCAATTCAGCTACACCGTGTCCAACGGCGTCGGCGAGGCCACGGCCGACGTGATGGTCATCCCCGGAGCGGCGGACCGCTCGGACCTGCCGCCCATCCTCAAGCCCGACCACGTGAAGGTGCGCGTCGGCGACGTGGGAACCGTGTCGGTCCTGGCGAACGATCGCTCGCCCGCCGGCCTGAACCTCCAGGTCGAGTCGACCCTCGAATACGATTCCGGCTCCGCCCTGGGAACCCCGTTCGTCACGGGCAACCAGGTGCGCCTCGAGGCTGGGCAGACCCCCGGCCTCATGGACGTGACCTACTCGGTCATCGACTCCGCGGGCAACCGCGCATCGAGCACCGTCACCTTCGAGGTGATGGGTGCCTCCGATCAGAACCAGGAGCCGCGTCCTCGCGACATTACAGCCTGGGCGGCTGCGGGACAGACCACCCGCATCGCCGTGCCCCTGGACGGTATCGACCCCGACGGCGACTCCGTGACCCTGGGTGGCCTCGGCTCGTCCCCGCAGCTGGGCAATGCGACTGTCGGCCCCACCTGGATCGACTACACGCCGAACCAGAATGCCACGGGCACCGACTCCTTCACCTACACGGTCGAGGACCGCCAGGGCGGGCGTGCCTCCGCTCGCGTGCGCGTCGCCATCTCGGCCGCGCCCACGCTGAACCAGAACCCGGTCGCCGTCCCCGACACGGTGCTGACCCGCCCGGATCGTATGGTGACCGTCAACGTCCTGTCGAACGACGTCGACCCCGATGGCGATCCGCTCGCGCTGGAGGAGGGCGGCCTCGAGACGGCCACGCCCGAGCTCGACCCGCAGGCTCTGTCCTCCTCGACCATCCAGGTGCACACGCCCTCGCAGGCCGGCACCTACCTCGTGTCCTACGCGGTGAGCGACGGCCGCGGCGGCTCCGCCCGAGGCACCGTCACGGTCTACGTCCAGGACGACGCCCCGCTGAAGGCCCCCATCGCCCGCGATGACTTCGTGTCCTACGAGGAACTGCCCACCGACGGCTCGGCCGTGCGAGTGAAGGTCCTCGACAACGACGAGGACCCCGATGGCAGCATCAACGAGCTGACCGTCACGACCGCCGAATCCGGCGTGAGCGTGGAGGGCTCCGACCTGCTCATCCCGGTGACGGACAGCATGCGCCTGGTCGTCTACACGATCACGGACCGCGACGGCCTGACCAACTCCGCCGTCGTGACCGTGCCCGGCCGCGACACGACCGCGCCCTTCCTCAACACCGCGAACCTGCCCATCGAGATGGACGCGGGCACCTCGCGCACGATCAACCTGGCGGATTACGTGGTGACGCGCTCGGGCCGCAGCCCGCGCCTCGTGGACGACTCTTCCCCGGTCGCGCAGACCGGACTGGACTCGGTCGTCGCCGACTCGTCGACGCAGCTGACGCTGACCGCGAACGCCTCCTTCGGCGGTAACTCCGCGTTCCTCGTCCAGGTCGCGGATGGTGATGCCTCCGACGCGGGCACGCTCACCGCGTCCCTGTCGCTGCCCGTGCGCATCAAGGCGACCCAGAACCAGCCGCCCACCTTCGCCCCGACTGCGATCCGCGTCGAGGCTGGCGGCGCCGCCGTCACGCAGGACCTCAGGCTCGGCGTGCGCGACCCCGAGGGCACGGACGTCTCGACCTTCACCTACGCGATGGGCTCTGCCCCCGACACGATCTCCGCGTCGCTGTCGGGCACCGTCCTGACGGTGTCTGCGCCCGAGACCACCCCCACCGGCTCCGCGGGTTCCATCGCCGTGAGCGTCACGGATGAGCAGGGCAACACCGTCAACGGCTCCATCCCCGTCGAGGTTGTCGGCACGACCAAGCCGCGCATCCAGGTGCCCGCGTACAACGTGAAGGCCAAGGTCGGCGAGACCGTGAGCGTGGACGTCGCCTCGCAGGCCATTAACCCCTTCCCGGACACGCCGATCTCTCTCGAGGGCGCCGCCATTGCGCTGGGGGACGCGACGACCTCGACCTCCGGCACTGTCGTCACTATCACGCCGAATTCGGCGGGTACCATCTCCATCGCCTATCGCGTCAACGACAAGCTCAAGGACCCCTCGCGTGTCGTCCAGGGCACCATCACGGTCGTCGTGACGGGTCGGCCCGACGCGCCCACCGGCGTGGTCGCCCGGGCGAAAGGCTCGACGGGTGCCACCGTGTCCTTCAACGCTCCGGCATCCAACGGTGAGCGCATCACCGAATACCGCATCTACAGCGGTGGTCGCCAGGTCGCCAGCTGTACCGAGACCGTGTGCGAGGTGAACGGCCTGACGACCGGCAGCAGCTACACGTTCACCGTGACGGCAGTGAACGCCTCCGGCGAGTCTGAAGGCGCGACGTCGAACTCCGTGACGCTCTCCGGCGTCCCGGATCGCCCGGGTGTCCCGACCGTGAAGGAGCTTGACGGTGCACTCGAGGTGAGCTGGGCTGCGCCCAACAACAACGGGTCGCGCATCACCGCGTACACCGTGTACGCGACGACCGCAGATGGCACGGAGAGTTGCACGACGACCGGCGAGCAGACGTGCACCGTGAAGAACCTCGTCAACGGTCGGACGTACACCGTCACGGTCGTCGCCACGAACGCGAACGGCAATTCCCCGGCGTCCCCGGGTAAGACGGGCACCCCGAAGGCCACGATCCAGCCTCCGGACAAGCCCGTCATCTCGTCGGCCGAGGCCAAGCAGGTCGGCCAAATCATGTTCCTCGACCTCAACTGGATCCTGGGTAAGTCCGGCTCCAGCGGCTGGGGGACGACGACCATTCGCGTGGGCGATCAGCCCGTGACCGCGGCGGGTGGCGAGACATCTCGCCGGGTTCCCGTGACACCGGGCGCTACCGTGAATGTGACCGTGACCGTCACTAATCTGCAGGGCGAGAGCGCCACGTCCGACACGCGTACCGTCACCATTCCCGCGCTGCGGCCCGCGGAAGAGGCCAAGACGACGCCGCTGCCTCCCGATCCGCCGGGGGTGGGGCCGAACCCTGAAAACGAATTCGGCGTTATTCGGATTTCAAATGCGCGCCTGAAGGAAGGTAACGGGTATAAGGCGTCCGACCTCGAGCTTTACCATGCGGAAAGCGCTGCTGCATGCACGACGTCCGGAAGTCTCATTCCTATGAACAACGGTACCCGCGGTGACTTTGATATCCATTCAGATCCCCCGTTCGCCCCTGGCTCGATGCGTACCTATTACTTCTGCCAGCGCGGCAAGCGCGGCCCGAACGACTACGTGTGGAGCCCGGTAGTCGCATCTTCCGGCACAGCCGGCACAGGCCAGCGCAGCCGTGACGATGACGATGATCCCATCCCGACCTTCGAGGTCCAAGCAACCGCGTCCTACGTCCAGAAGAAGCAATCCTGGGGTGTGGCTGCTTCGTGGACCAATCCGAGCGGAGCGGAGATTACGCAGACCAATATCTGGATCGAGGGAATGAAAGACTCGACCAAGCAGAGTTGGTCGGGCCCGCTCACCAACTGGTGGGCCGAGGACCTGGCGCCCGGCCACGAGTACACGATCGTCGTCCAGCTCATCGGAAATAACGGTCAGCACCGCGAGGTGAGGACCACCGTGAGGACCGGAGACGTGGCCGATAACGTGAAGGCAACCTTCGAAGGTGCGGTCACCTGCCCGAATGGGCAGCCGTGCGGCTCGATGACGCTGCGCGCCGTCAACGCCCCGAACTATCAGTCCGGCGTGACCCTCGTGTGCAGCGTGAAGACCGGTCGCCCCTCTTCGGTCACACAGTTCCGCTTCTCGCGGGATAACCCTCAGATTACGGGTATCCTGACCGAGGCCACGACGGCGGCTGAGCTCCTCGCGAAGCCTCCCGTCATCGACTGTCACGCTGAATAGACCACCCCCGCCACACAACAAAGGTAGAAACATGACCCTTTCCATTGAGGATGCAACCAGGTTCGCCCAGGTCTTCAAGGGCCTCGTCGACGGCGTGTCCGTGGCGGTCCTGGACAAGCGCCAGGCCGTGCGACTCGCGCTCACGACGATGTTCGCCGGCGGCCACCTCCTGCTCGAGGACGCCCCCGGCACCGGCAAGACCGCGCTGGCGCGCGCCATCAGCGCCGTCATCGACGGCACGCACTCGCGCATCCAGTTCACCCCGGACCTGCTGCCCTCGGACATCACCGGCGTCAACATGTTCAACCAGAAGACGGGCGAGTGGGTCTTCCACGCCGGCCCCGTCTTCGCGGAGATCGTCCTGGCCGACGAGATCAACCGTGCGTCGCCCAAGACCCAGTCCGCCCTCCTGGAGGTCATGGAAGAGGCCCAGGTGACGGTCGACGGCGTGCGTCGCCCCGCCCCCCAGCCCTTCATGGTCATCGCGACCCAGAACCCCGTCGAGCAGGCCGGCACCTACCCGCTGCCCGAGGCCCAGCTGGACCGCTTCCTCATGAAGACCTCGATCGGCTACCCCTCGCGCTCCGCGATGATCGACGTCCTCGACGGCTCGGCCTCGCCCGACCGCTCGAAGAACCTCAAGCCCCTGCTGTCGGGCAAGGACATCGTCGCCTGGGCGGCCCTGGCCTCGGCGAACCACACGGACCGCGCCGTCCTCGACTACGTGGCCGCGCTGGCGGAGGCGACCCGCGAGGACGAGTCCTCGCTGCTGGGCGTGTCTACCCGTGGCGCCATCGGCATGGTGCGCTGCGCACGCGTGTGGGCGGCGGCGCAGGGACGTAACTTCGTCCTGCCCGACGACATCAAGGCCCTCGCGGTGCCCGTGTGGGCGCACCGCGTCATCGTCGACCCCGACGCCGCGTTCTCGGGCGCGACCGCCGAGGGCGTCATCCAGCGTGCCCTGACGTCGGTGCCCGCGCCGGCCGTCGGCGCGTAAGGAAACGCCGGATACAACGATGGAAGGGATGCGAACGGACACCCCCACGATGGTCTCGCCCAAACGGGCGCAGGCCGTCCGTTCGCATCCCCTCAAAACCCTCGTGGGCGCGGTCACCACGACCGGGTGGGCGGTGATCGCGCTCGTCGTCGTGAGCCTCGTGCTCGCGGTGGCCTTCCAGTGGGTCGAGGCCCTGGCGTGCGCGCTCGCGGGCGTCGTGGCCCTGTTGCTCGCCGCGATGCGCGTCGCGTGGCGTCCCCCGCACGTCGTGTCGATCCGCGTCCCCAACGAGCGCATCGTGGCCGGCCAGACGGCCGTCGGCGAGATCTCGGTGCGTAACGAGCGGGCCCGTTCCGTGCGCTCGGGCATCATCGAGCTTCCGATCGGCACGGGCACGGGCGAGTTCGTCGTGCCTCCGCTGGGTGCTCACGAGACCTGGGACGAGATGTTCCTGATTTCCTCGCGTCACCGAGGCCTCATCAACGTCGGCCCCGCGCGCGCCGTGCGCTCCGACGCGCTCGGCCTGCTGCGCCGTGTGCGCATGTGGGACGAGCCCGTCCTCCTGCACGTGCACCCGCGCACCGTGCGCGTTCCCTTCGACGCGACCGGCTTCCAGCTGGACGTCGAGGGCGTGTCCACGGGCAAGCTCTCCAGCTCCGACGTCTCCTTCCATGCACTGCGCGATTACGAGCCGGGCGACGACCGTCGCGCGGTGCACTGGCAGTCGACGGCGCGCCTGGGCAAGCTCATCGTGCGCCAGTACGAGGAGACGCACCGCTCCCACCACGTCATCGTCTTGGATACGTCGCGCGACGCGTGGGACTACGACACCTTCGAGACCGCGGTCTCCGTCGCAGGCTCCCTGGGCCTGGCGAACCTGCGCGAATCGCGCCCCGTGTCGCTGACGACGACCGAGGGGTGGCTGCCGTCGGGCGTCGCCATGCGCATGCTGGATGCGCTCTCCGAGGTGAAGGCTCGCTCTTTCGGTGACCTGTCGCGCCGCGTGCGCGAGGCCGTGGCGCAGCGTCCCGGCGTCTCCGCCCTCACCCTCATCGTCGGACCGAACGTGACGGACATCGAGGCCGCCCACCTGGCGCGCCTGGCCCCGATCGACGTTCCGGTCTCCATCATTCGTATCGGTGCGGAGGGTGTGCGAGCCCGCCGTGACCTCGGCCGTGGTGTGCTCCTGGATTGCTCGACGCTGGACGACCTGCCGCGCATTATCGTCGCCGGAGGCCTGGCATGAGCACGAACGTCAACACCAAGCCCCGCGCTCAGCGCATCGATTCCCAAGACGAGGCCGTGGCCTCGTCCGTGGAGGCGACCGAGCGCCGCGAGGCCGCCGCCCAGGACCAGGCGCCCGCCGCCACGGGCGAGTCGTCGGCGCCCAAGCCGAGGACCACCCGCAACCGTCTGCTGACGATCACGCAGCGCTTCGCGACGTTCCGCACGCGCCTGCCGATCTGGTCGCTGCTCGTCCTCGCACTGCTGTTCGCAGGCCCGGTCGCGGCTTTCGAGCCCGTCTTCGGCGGGGGAGTGGGCGCGATTGCGGCGGGCGCGGGCGTGGCCTGCGGCCTGCTGATCGCCGCCGCCTCGACGCGTTGGCGCTGGGACGCGCTGACGACCGTCCTGAGTGTCATCGTCACGTACTTCCTGCTGGGCAGCGCGGCCGCCCTGCGCGCCGAGGCCCTCTACGGTTTCCTGCCCACGGGCAAAACCCTGCAGGTCATGGTGCTCGGGTCCTTCCGCGCGTGGAAGGACCTGCTCACCCTGACGCCCCCCGTGTCGGTCTACTCGGGCCCAGCCCTCGTGCCGTGGATGTGCGGCCTCGTGTGTGCCGTCCTCGCGGGCCTGATCACCGCCCGCTCCGGACGCGCGGTCCTCGGGTCGATCCCGCTCGTCCTCATGGGCGTCATTTCCGTCTTCTTCGGCCTCTCGCACCACGCGCTGCCCGTGTGGGCCGTACTGGTCTGGTGGGCGCTCCTGGCCGCCTGGTGGGCGCTGGCCGCCCAGTACCAGCGCATCACGCTGGGGCAGGACGTCCTCGTGGGTCGTTCCGCCTCGGGCGGTGGCGAGGTGACGGCCGCGCGCCAGTCGCGTTCGACCGTGTACGTGGGAACGCGCCTGCTGGGTGCCCTCGCCATCCTCGCGGTGTCCGTCGGCGTCGCGCTGCCGGCCGCGGCGTTCCTCGGCGCGGGCGGGACTCGCATCGTGGGCCGCGACCTGGTGGACCCGCCCCTCGACATTCAGGCCTACCCCTCGCCCCTGTCCTCCTTCCGCCACTACACGACGGACCTGCAGGACGAAACCCTCCTGACCGTGTCCGACCTGCCCGAGAACCAGCGCGTGCGCATCGCCGCGATGGACGTGTACGATGGCACGATCTTCGGTATGTCCACGAAGCGCGGAGACGGACACACGGGCTACATCCCCGTGGAGTCCACGATCCCCGGACGCTCCGAGGGCGACTCCCTCGTGACCGTGACGACGAGAGGCCTGTCCGGCCCGTGGGTGCCGGTGCTCGGCACCGCCTCGGAGATCGGGTTCACGGGTGCGAATTCGGCTGCCCAGAAGGACGGCCTCTACGTGGACACGTGGGCGAACGCCGCGCTGACGACCGGCCCTGCGGGAACGATGACCTACAACGTGCGCACGTCCTTCGCCGAGCCCGTGCGCGACGAGGACCTGGCGTCCCTGTCGGTCGTACCGCTGTCCACAACGGATAAGAACGTGCCCGAGGGGCTGGCGGCGAAGGTCTCTGAGATCACCCAGAACGCGTCCACGGCGCTGTCCGCCGCGCGCGCGATCGAGCACTACCTGGCGAACAACGGCTACTACCTGAATGAGAACACGCAGTTCTCGCGTCCAGGTGTGCGCACGGACCGCCTGGAGCGCATGCTGAGCGGCGACGAACAGCTCATCGGCGACGACCAGCAGTACTCGGCGCTCATGGCCCTGATGCTGCATCACTTGGGGATGAACGCCCGCGTCGTCATGGGTGCCTACCCCGAGGGTGGCTCCCAGGGCGGCCCCGCGACCCTGCGCGGCTCGGATATCCGCGCGTGGGTCGAGGTCGAGTTCGAGGGTGGCATCTGGGCCGTCTTCGATCCCACGCCCCCGCGCGACCACACGCCGCAGACCCAGGTTCCCAAGCCTCGGAGCGTACCGCGCCCGCAGGTGCTCCAGCCCCCGGAGCCCCCGGAGGCTCCCGCGGAGCTGCCGCCGACGACGCGCGACCAGAACGCTGACCCGATGGAGCCCCCGGCCGAGCCCTTCCCGTGGGGTCTCGTCGCCGGCATCTCGGGTGGCATCTTGTCGATTCTTCTGCCGCCGCTGATGGTCCTGCTGTTCAAGGCGGGGCGCCGCAGGCGTCGGCGCCGTGCCGCCGCCGTCGGCGCGCTGGTCGGCTCGTGGGACGAGGTCGTGGACCTGGCCGCGGACTCCGGCCTGCGCATCGACGTGGGTCGTACGCGTCAGGAGACCGCCTGGTCCCTTGCCTCCCAGTGGGAGCTCGGCGAGGATCCGGGCGACCCCTTCGCTCTGGTGACGGGCGAGGTGCGCCACGGCGACGACGGCTCGACGGACTCGGTGGAGGTCGACGAGGCCGAGGTCGGCGCGGGCCGCTACGTCATCGACGGCTGGAGCCGCTTCGGTGACGACGTACCCGCCCCCGTGGTGATCGCGCGCTATGCGGATATCGCGAGCTTCGCCTCGAACGGTGCCTCGCGTGACCGTGCGCGTGACGCGTGGGCCCAGGTGCGCTCCCTGCGTTCCCAGGTGAGCAAGAAGGCTGGCTTCCTGGCGCGCGTGCGCCGCGCGCTGTCCCTGCGTTCCCTGCGCATGCGCCGCAAGTTGCGACTGAGCGCGTCGATCGCGCGCACGATGGATGAGGAGAAGAAGGCGTGACGCCAGCGGTTGCGGGTATGAGGGGCCCCGAGATTCCCGGTTTCCGGTGGGTGCGCCCGCTGGGCCAGGGTGGCTTCGCCGACGTCTTCCTGTACCGTCAGGAGCTGCCGAGCCGCGAGGTCGCCATCAAGGTCGTGCGTACGCAGGGCGATGAGCGGGGCACGAAGGAGCTGCACCGCGAGGCCGACGCTATGACGCTGCTGGCCGGCCACCCCGCGGTCGTCGAGCTGCACGGCGTGGGCACGACGGCCGACGGCCGCGCCTACCTGGTGATGGAATATTGCCCGGTCGCTGACCTGCTCACGCAGGTGCGCGCGCGCCCGATGTCGCTGGAGAAGGCTCTCGACACGATGATCACGGTGTGCGGAGGCGTGGAGATGTTCCACCGCCAGGGTTACGTGCACCGCGATATCAAGCCCTCGAACATCATGCTGGACTCCTACGGAAAGCCGGTGCTCGCCGACTTCGGCGTGGCCTCGAAGGTGGGGCAGCTGGAGGTCGGAGCGTTCGACGGCTTCTCGGTGCTGTGGGCGCCCCCGGAGCAGCAGGACGTGAATTCCCCGGCCTCGCCCCTGCAGGACGTGTGGGCGCTGGCCGCGACGACGTGGACCTTCGTGACGGGCCGCAGCCCCTTCGAGGATCCGATCGGCGACAATTCTGCCGCGTCGATCGCGAACCGCGTGCAGCGTGGCCGCATGCGTGGCCTCGGCCGCGCGGACGCGCCGGCGGAACTCGAGCGCGTGCTGCGCGCCGCCATGACGATCGACCCGCAGGAGCGCACGCAGAGTGCGATGGAGTTCGGTCAGGGGCTGCAGCGCGTCCAGAAGGAGCTGGGCCTGCCGCGCACGGAGATGGAGATCAAGGAGAAGCGCTCCAAGGCCTCCACCGCCGTCTCGGGCGACCAAAAGACGCGCCTGCGTGGCGCTCCCGTCATCGACCCGGATAAGACGCGCCTGCGCTCCTCGGCCTCGTATTCCTTCGAGGGTGGGGCGGGCTCCGGCGGCGTCGAGGCCGTCGCGGACTCCTGGAAGATTGAACGTTCCTCGGACGTGGACGAGGACTCGATCGGTCGCGTGGTCGAGGATTCCTCGGGCCCCAAGCGGGGGATCTCGCCCGTCGTGGGAGTGCTCCTGGCGCTCGTGGCGGCGGTCATTGCCGCCGGCCTGGTCGTGGGCATGCTGCGCGGCGAAGGATCGTTCACGCGCATTTCTCCCGCCCCCGAGACGACGAGCGCGTCGCCCGCCCCCGGGGATGCCGTGGGGGCGGCCCCGCCGCAGGCGTCCGGCCTGGCGGGGGAGTACGCCGACGGCGTGGTGACGTGGACGTGGACGGCGCCGACGGGGCCGGCCCCGTCGGATATCGTCTACGCCTACGAGGCCACGGGCCCGGCAGGCACGTCGCGCGGCCGCGTGGAGACGACAACGGCGATGGTGGACGGCGCAAGCGGCGAGAATTGCATGGAGATCACGACGGTGTCCCGCTCGTCCGGGCGCATGTCCGAGCCGCTGCGCGCGTGTGTGGATGTGCCGTGATGCGGGTCATGGAATCGGTTGAGTTTTATCCGCCGCGACGCATCGCTTCTGAACGAGGCGCTGGTCACGTCGTGTGTAGAATGGTCAGTATCGCGCGTGGTCCCTCGCGCTCAACGCAGCTAAAGGATGAAGGCACATGTCTCTGACTGAACATGCGGAACGTCCCGCAGTTCGATGGGGCGCCTCGACCGACATCGGTCCGGTCCGCTCTGAAAACGAGGATTCATGGCTGGCGGTCCCTCCTGTGTTCGCTGTCGCAGATGGGATGGGTGGCCACATGGGTGGTGCCCAGGCCTCGTCGAGTGCCGTCATTACCCTCCAGGAGTTTCTAAGCACCGATCGCCTCGGCAACCGCCCCGTCGACCTGGTGGACCTGTCCGTCGCGATCGACGCGGCGGCGACGGCCGTCGCCTCGCTGGCGCCGATCGATAACCCGGCGAGCGCCCCGGGCACGACCCTCTCGGGTGTCATGGTGCTGCGCACCGCCGAGGGCCCTTACTGGCTTTCATTTAACGTGGGTGACTCGCGCGTGTATGTCGTGGGCGGCGGGGGCATCCGCCAGCTCACCCACGACCACTCCGCGCTGCAGGAAGCGCGCGACCTCGCGGCCACCTCCGGAGCGCCCCGTGTGATCCCTCCCGCAAACGTTGTGACAAAGGCGCTGGGTGCCGGGCAGACCGGAAGTGTGAAAGCCGACTACACAATCATGCCGCTGGAAGAGGGCGATCGGGCGGTCATCTGTACAGACGGCGTGCACGGCGTCCTGCGCGATTCGCAGATTCACGCGGTTGTCGCGGCCGGCGACGGTCCGCAGGGGACCGCGGACACGCTCGTGCGCGCGTCGCTGGAATCGGGCACCCGGGACAATACGACGGCCGTTGTAGTTTACGCAGGAACCAAATCACGAGTAACATTGACATCGAATGTCATGAATCGGATGATTCAACCAGTACGTCCGGCGTCGATTGAGACCGCTCGCCGGGTTCCTCGTAGAGAAGGCAGTAACTGATGCTTCAGATTGGACGCTTCCTGTGCCGCGGGCAGGGCGCGATGCTCGTCACGGGCCCCCTCGGTGCGGCGCTGGTTCCGCTCGACTTCGCTGACTCCGCGGCCGACGTGGTCTGGGGACGCGCCGACACCCAGGCGTGGCTGTCTCACGTTCAGGCCGAAAAGGGCGACGCCCTCCTCCTGGACTGCGCGGGCGAGCAGCCCTACCTGACGGTGCTGGGTGACATCCAGCTGCGCATGCGCGCCGCCGGCCAGATCACCGAGCAGGTGTGGACCGACCCGATCTGGGCGTGGCCCTTCAACCCCGGCGAATGGCAGACCTTCGAGGCCACCATCATCGACGGCGACGAGGTCACGTGGATGGTGCCCGCCGCCGACCGCGTCGAGGCGGGCGAGATCCGCATCGGCCGCGCGCTCGACGAGGTCGAGGCCCTCGCCTCGATGCCCGTCGACACCATGGGCTTCCTCATCAACCCCGACATCCCGGATCACGAGCGTCGCGCCCGCCGCGAGGCCCGCGAGGAGCTGCCGGAGCCGACCGTGCACACCGCCTCCGTGGACCTGGCCGCCGTCGAGGCCCAGTTCCTCGCCGCGACCAGCAATGGCCCCGTGTCGCTGAGCTCCGCTTCTCGAACCCCCGATGAGACACCCGAGGCCTCGGGCGAGCAGGTCGAGGAAGAGGTCCGCGAAGAGGCTTCCGCGAAGGACGCCGAGCAGCCCTCGGGCGAGCTCTACGTCGTCGCCGACGCTGAGGAGCCGCCGGTCGACACGGCGGAGTCCGCCGAGCGTGCCGGTGGTTTCGGCGAGTCGGGTACCCCGGCCTCGTCCGAGGTCGTCGTTGAAGCGCCCGTCGCTGAGCCCCCCGCCGCCCCCGAGGCTATGAGCGCCGAGGGCCTGGCCGACCTGGGTGCCGAGACCGACACCGAGGCGACGATCCTGCGCCTGGCCCCCACGAACTCGGGCCCCGCCGCGCCCGTCGCGTTCCTGATCCACGGCGGCACCGTGCCCGTCGAGGTCTCCCGTGACGTTGTCATCGGCCGCGACCCCGATGCGCGTGCGCTGACCGGCCGCCCCGTGGCCACGGTCCTGCGCGTGCCCAGCCCCGAGACCGAGATTTCTCGCTCGCACTGCGCCGTCATGATGACGACGCCCGGCTCCTGGGCCCTCATGGACCTGGGCAGCGCGAATGGCACCGTGCTGCGTCACGCTGACGGCTCGTTCCAGGACGTCACCCCCATGGTGACGATCGCCCTGAACGACGGTGATCTCATCGACGTCGGCGAGGGAACCACGATCGAGTTCCGCGTGCGCTGATCGATTCACACGTTGCAGGTGGGGCAGGCCTTCGGGCCTGCCCCACCTGCGTTTTTGTTGGCTTCGTGCGAGTGCATGGTGTCGGGGTGGGTGCCCCTGCCTCGTATATGTAAGGACAATCATACTCATGCGCGCCTTGAGGTGACCTAGGTCCCTTGATGCGTGTATCCTTACCTCTGGTAGCGGCCCACTGATGGGCCGGACATCGCAAACACGGAAGTTGAGGACCACGATGGTCAAGTACGTATACGACTTCTCCGAGGGCGACAAGTCCATGAAGGACCTGCTCGGAGGAAAGGGAGCCAACCTCGCCGAGATGACGAAGCTCGGTCTGCCCGTTCCTCCCGGCTTCACGATCACCACCGAGGCGTGCCGCGCATACCTCAAGGACTCCACGGTTCCCGAGTCGCTTGCCACCGAGGTCACCCGCGCCCTGCGCGGCGTCGAGGACAAGATGGGCCGCCGCCTGGGCGACCCCTCTGACCCGCTGCTCGTCTCCGTGCGAAGCGGCGCCAAGTTCTCCATGCCCGGCATGATGGAGACCGTCCTGAACATCGGCCTCAACGATGAGTCCGTTCTCGGCCTCGCCGCCGTTAGCGGTAACGAGCGCTTCGCGTGGGACTCCTACCGTCGCCTCATCCAGATGTTCGGCAAGACCGTTCTCGACATCGACGGCGACCTCTTCTCCGACGCCCTCGACGAGCTCAAGGCCGAGCGCGGCGTGAAGGGCGACACCGACCTGACCGCCGAGGACCTCAAGGGCCTCGTCGACACCTTCAAGGGCATCGTCAAGGAACAGACCGGCAACGACTTCCCGCAGGACCCGCGCACCCAGATGGACATGGGCATCGAAGCCGTGTTCCGCTCCTGGAACACCGAGCGCGCCCGCATCTACCGCCGCCGTGAGCGCATCCCCCACGACCTGGGTACCGCCGTCAACATCTGCACCATGGTGTTCGGCAACATGGGCGAAAACTCCGGCACCGGCGTGTGCTTCACCCGTGACCCCTCCTCCGGCCACTCCGGCGTCTACGGCGACTACCTGGAGAACGCGCAGGGCGAGGACGTCGTTGCGGGTATCCGCAACACGCTGGCCCTGTCCGACCTCGAGCGCATCAACAAGCCCGTCTACGACGAGCTGCGAGCCATCATGCGTAAGCTCGAGACCCACTACCGCGACATGTGTGACATCGAGTTCACCGTCGAGCGCGGCAAGCTGTGGATGCTCCAGACCCGCGTCGGCAAGCGCACCGCCGCCGCCGCGTTCCGTATCGCCACCCAGCTCCTGGGCGAAAAGCTCATCACCCGCGACGAGGCCCTGGGCCGCGTCACCGGCGACCAGCTCACCCAGCTGATGTTCCCGCAGTTCGACGCCAAGGCCGAGAAGGAGCTCATCGCTCGCGGCATGGCCGCCTCCCCGGGTGCCGCCGTCGGCAAGATCGCCTTCAACAACGCGCAGGCCGTCGAGGCCGCCGAGAAGGGCGTCAAGACCGTCCTCGTGCGTCGCGAGACCAACCCTGACGACCTGCCCGGCATGGTCGCCGCCGAAGGCGTCCTGACCGCCCGCGGTGGCAAGACCTCGCACGCCGCCGTCGTCGCCCGCGGCATGGGCAAGACCTGCGTGTGTGGCGCCGAATCCCTCGTCATCGACGAAGCTGCCGGCACCGTCACCATCGGCGACCTCGTCCTGACCGCCGACGACACCATCGCCATTGACGGCCAGACCGGCGAAATCTTCCGCGGCGAGGTTCCCGTCGCCGACTCGCCCGTCACCACCTACCTCGCCGAAGGCCTCGAGGCCGGCATCGCCGCCGCCGGCGACGACCAGGGTACTCGCGAGCTCGTCGAGGCCGTCGACAAGCTCCTCGCCCACGCCGACAAGGTCCGCCGCCTGCACGTGCGCGCCAACGCCGACACCCCCCTCGACTCCAAGCGCGCCATCGCTTTCGGCGCCGAGGGCATCGGCCTGTGCCGCACCGAGCACATGTTCCTGGGCGAGCGCCGCCCGCTCGTCGAGCGCGCAATCCTCTCCGCTCCCGAGTCGGATGAGCGCCAGGCCGCGTTCAACGAGCTCGAGAAGCTCCAGAAGCAGGACTTCCTCGAGATGCTCGAGGTCATGGACGGCAAGGCCATGACCGTGCGCCTCATCGATCCGCCGCTCCACGAGTTCATGCCCGCCCTCATCGAGCTGGAGACGAAGGTCGCCGTCGGCAAGGCCACCGGCACCCTCGACCCGGCCGACGAGGCCATGCTCGTCGAGGTCCGTCGCATGCACGAGCAGAACCCCATGCTGGGCCTGCGCGGCGTGCGCCTGGGCATCTACCTGCCCGGCCTGTTCGCCCTGCAGATTCGCGCCCTGTGCGAGGCGGCCGCCGATCTCGTGGCCCGCGGCCTCGACCCGCGTCCCGAGATCATGGTCCCGCTCGTCGGCTCCGTGCGTGAGCTCCAGCTTGTGCGCGAAGAGGCCGAAGGCATCATCGCCTCCGTCGCCGCCGCCCGTGGCGTGGACCTGTCCGGCGTCTCCATCGGCGCCATGATCGAGCTGCCGCGCGCCGCCATGACGGCCGAAGACCTGGCCGAGGAAGCCGACTTCTTCTCCTTCGGCACCAACGACCTGACGCAGACCGTGTGGGGCTTCTCGCGCGACGACGTCGAGGGCGTGTTCTTCCCGCAGTACATCGAGGCCGGCATCTTCGGCGTCTCCCCCTTCGAGTCCATCGACGTCCACGGCGTGGGCACCCTGGTCTCCGAGGGCGTGCGCCGCGCCCGCTCCACCAAGCCGAACATCAAGCTCGGCGTGTGTGGCGAGCACGGTGGCGACCCGCAGTCGATCCACTTCTTCCACAACGTGGGCCTGGACTACGTGTCCTGCTCCCCGTTCCGCGTCCCCGTCGCCCGCCTCGAGGCTGGCCGCGCCGCGGTCGAGGACCACGTGGACATGACCGCCTGATCGCTGGCGCTGTTGTGAACGGCGCTGCGTGAGCGTGACGAGGCCGTGGCCGGGAAACCGGTCGCGGCCTCGTTTCGTTGTCTGTGCTGCTGTGGTGTTGCTTGTGGCCCCACGGGTGTTCCGGGCGCCGGAGGTCCCGGCCGCCCGCGAGGCTAGGCGTCCTCACTTCGTTCGGCGCCGCGCCTCGAAGCCCGCCCGTGCCCTCCGGTCCC
>OKWY01000029.1_pt1 | contig 88223 bp, 98 predicted proteins | sample 1607041 | NCBI WGS metagenome assembly OKWY01 (sample SAMN07501038, study PRJEB24779) | human gut metagenome | isolation source: stool | host: human infant | place: USA: Pittsburgh, PA | reverse complement strand
TGAGGACCTTGAGGACCAGCTGGACCAACTTCACCTTGAGGACCTTGAGGACCAGCTTCTCCTTTTTCTCCCTTAGGACCTTGTAAACCTTGTAAACCTTGCTCACCTTGAGGACCAGCTGGACCAACTTCACCTTGAGGACCTTGAGGACCAGCTGGACCAACTTCACCTTGAGGACCTTGAGGACCAGCTTCTCCTTTTTCTCCCTTAGGTCCAGGAGTTAATTCTATTTCTGCTATACCATTTTCTATAGCATTTAATCTTTCTGCTGAAATTACTTCATCATTTTGCCACGTATGTTTTTGATATGCCATTTACATCACCTTCCTATTCCTTTCCTACTTTCGCTTTACCTACTTTTGCTTTTCCCACCCTAGCATTTTCTAGGGTTTCACTAGGGAGTAACTGTAAATTCTATTTTCTTTATTGATCTAGTTGCACCCTTAACAACATCAAGTCTTTCTAAAATTCTTAATTTTACTGTATCATCTCTAAATCCAGCTTCTGTACTTCTTGCAATAGTAACACCTTTTCTTTCAACAAATTTTACTGCTTCTTTTGGATTAGCAACAATAAATATTTTCTTAGTTGGAGTCGCTGTTAATAAAGTATCGTCAACTACAACTAACTCTTTGCCATTGAAATAATACTTACCATTAACTTCAGTTACTAAGTTTAATGGTCTTTTTTGTGAATCTTTTAAGTTCTTTAAATAAGCAAATCCTTCAGTATTTGTAAAAGTAACTAATCCATTTTTTACAGCTGGTAGTGATTTATCAATAGCAATTTGAATATCAGTATAATCTGTAACCTCTTCTACTTCTGTTGCATTATTTTTTAAAACATTTAATATTCTAGTATTTTCTGTAACAACAGCTATTTCAGCAAAATTCTTATTTACTAAACTCTCTATTTCTATTTCGGCATCTTCTACTAATTCAGAAGTTAAAGATTGAATTAACCCTACTTTCTTACATGCGTAAGTTAATTCAGTAGTTACTAAAGTTCCATCAGTTATATTATCCCCTTCAGCAACATCTGGTAATGTATTTTGGTCTAAATCAACTACTGGTATAGTTCCTGAATTCTTCGTTACTGTAATAACATCACAATATTCTTTTAAAGATCCAAATCCTTTTTTAATTTCTTGTAATTGATTTACAAATTCTTTAGGAATAACAGCTGCATTATCAGTTGTTTTTATGTTAGCTCTTTCTTCTAGAGTCAAACTTTCTCCCATTACACTTTTTACTATAGCTCTCATTTCGTTTACTGCCATATCATCATCTCCTTTTCTTATGTTTTTTTGATCTCTTTGATTTTCTAAATCTCTTTTTTCTTGCTCTTCAATTTCTTCGTATAAAGCTATTTTCTTTTGAAGTTCTCTTACTTCTTCCATTGTTTTCTCGGCTTTTGCTAAATCAGTTTCTAGTAAACCTCTAGCTTCAATTTTCTTTTGTTCTAATAATTGTCTTAACTCTTCTATTCCCATTTTTATTCCTCCATGTTTAAGTAAAATAAAAAAACTTAAATTAAATCTAACTCTAATTTAAGTTTCCTTTTTCTAATTTCATTATTTCTTTCTTTTTCTAAATCTTCTTTAGCTCTTTTATAGCTTGTGCAACTTGTACTTTCATAAGCTGGATTAGTAACAATAGATACATCAAATATTTCCTTAATCTTATTTATAGTTCTTAAATCATATCCTCTGTTATTGGTATCCCAATCCCAAGTTTGAGCTTCATCATCTTGCCAGTCTAACATAAATGCAAAACTGCATTTATCTATTATTCCAGCTTCCATGTTAGAAATTAAATCTCTACTATAAGATGTATCAGTTGGTATTGCATCGAAGAAAAGACCCTTTTCATCAACTGTTAATGTTAATGTTCCAATTCCATTACCTTTACCTTTATTATTTCTAGCTAAAGGCTTATCCATATCATGATTAACATTAAGGACTACATTATCCATTTTACAGTTATCTAAAGCACCTTTTCTGATTATTTCTCTAAAATAGCCTAAATCCTCACTTAAACTATCAAAAGTTAATGCATAACCTTGTAAATGAGTTTGCTTTTCTTCACCTTCTCCAATATTTCTTACTTCAAAAGTAGTGTTAATCTTGATTCTCTCCGTTTTCACCGTTATCACCCCCCTTCGCAGTAGACTCTTTTTGCCATGTAGCATTACCAGAAATAAGATTTTCTAAGGTTATTTGTCCAGATGGTAACGTTACTATATCTCCACCTTCAACAAGTGGTACTCCAAGTATTCTCTTGCAATCATTAATTGTATAAATACCATCTTTAACATATCTATCCAATATAACACTTTGCTTTTCAGGACTTGTCCTAAGCATTGCATTTACATTAAATCTAATTTTATAACCTTGTTTTCTTTCAGTTGGAGTTAGTAACTTCCAGTCCATTTCTTGCTCTAATGCAGTTATAATTGGAATAATAGCATTACTTAAAAATGCTATTGTTTCTTCTTCTGTTAATGAGCCTTTTTCTATTAAAGAATACGGTACCCCTAAAGCACTTGTAACATCTTTTTTCCCCATAATCTTTAATTCTGCAAACTGACTATCAGCTAAAGAAAGATTTAGATCAGATACATTATATCCTGCTGGTACTGTAAATACTCTTCCATTGTTTGAAAAAATCTTATTAAATTTATTTTGAACCTTCCTTAGTTCTTTCTCTTCTTTTATATCAGACGTTAATTGAACTACTATTTTATTAGTTAACCCATTTTCAAATAATTGTTTTTGATATTGTTGTGCCTTAATATTGGTTTCGACACTATCTCTAATATAAGATTTTGTTCTTCTGAAATTAATTCCATTTATAGAATTATCTCTTAAAATAATAATATCTTTCTCAAAACAAGTTCCACTTATATCTCCACATATAAAATCGACTAAAACCTTATTTTCTTTAGTAGATTCTATAAGTCCCTTATTATCAACTGTAAACTGAATTATTTTAACTGGATAAAGACCTTTAATGATTCCTTTCTGCCTATCTATATATAATCCAGCACTCCCATGATGTTTTGTCATAGCTATAAGTGATTTTATACATTCAAATGCATTCATTGATGAATTAGGTCTTAATCTTAATAACTCATAAAGATAAAAATCATCAGCATCTATATCTCCTTTTTCAGTTTTTGTCTTAGTCACTATAGGTAATTTTGCTATATTTTCAGCAAAAATATTGATACATTTTAAATATGTGCTATCGTTGCCTACAATATCATATGTTTCTCCCTTTATCCATGAAGTAAAATCAAATGGATTTTCACCTGTATAGCTCCTTTTTTCAAATAACTTTTCAAACATTTTCTCACCTCCTATCTATATCTAGATATAATTAATGCTATCCCGAACAAAACTAAGGATAGCAAGTATAACCCAATATAAATATTAAGTGATAATGTTGTTAGTATAAGAATAATTAGTGAAACACCAACTAAAATATCTACTATATTCTTTTTAACCCACTTTTTCATCTAATTACCCCCAATCCATACTATCTAATACCTCTATTGCATTGTATCCATCATCTGGCACTACAAATTCTGTATAAGCAAAAATTAAAGCTGCAACCATGTCTACACGCTGCTTATTCTTATCCTCTTTAGCTAACATCTCATCATCAGATTTACCTTTAGTTGTAATTGCATTTCTCATATTCCAATCTAATAACTCATTTTCTTCATATCTTACTTCATCATCATATATTCTCTTCCTAAACTCCTTAGTTGCTGGACTTAAATTTGTATATGTTTGCTTAAGTAAAATAACATCATAATCTTCTGATAATCTTTCCATAAGTTCTTTAGCATTCATAGGATCTGTTACAATGCATTTAATAGTACACTCATACTTTTCCTCTATAGTTCTTATATATTCTTCAACCTTAGTATAATTTACAGTCATACCTTTATGTAAATCACAGTATCCTCTTTTAGCATAATCTCTATAATTAATATTTTCTCTTCTATCTGCTAAACTATCTTCTGGTAAGAATCCATGAGATTTACAATAAACCTTCCCATTATCAATATACATCATAGAAACTGCTGTTAAGTCAGTAGTAACAGATAAATCAACTCCAATAACAACTTCTTTATCTTTAAAATTAATATTTTGCCTGCTACATTTCTTCCAATAGTCTATATTTATATATTTATTTATCTCATTACTTTCTAAGAAAATATTAAAATTTTTAGTAAATAATTCTTCCTGTTCACTTATTTTTATCTTAGCTGTTTCTCTATCTGCTCTAATTTCATTGTAATTTTCTTCAACTCTCAATGGATTAGCTTTATATAATCCCTCATCTGTCCATACTTCTTCTTTGTTGCAATAATAAAGCAAACAAAATAATCTTTTATTATCTATAGTACCTTCAAGAACTGCTCTATCATACTCTAATTCTTCTGGCATAATAGAATTGCTTTCTGCATATGCTGTAGTTATTTTTAACATTATAGGATTTAAAACAGATAATTGCCCTTTTCTCATAGCTTGTATGTTTTTGTTATCAGTAAATGCTCCAACTTCATCACAACAAACTGCTGCTGGTCGTATAGCGTTATTTTTATTTGCATTTGCTGTTCTTGGATAATAAAAACTATTTGTTATTTTACATTTTATAATTCCTATTTCACTTTCCGATACAAAGAAATGTTTTTTAATTGCTGGACTAGCTTCAATTATTTGAGCCATAGCTTTTCTAACTTCTTTTGCTAAATCCCTATCTATGCAAATGGAATAAAACTCACTAAATGCTTGTTCTGTTAGCATTAAAAGTAAAAATACCACTGCTATTATAAATGTCTTAGCATTTTTTCTAGGAATAAACAAAACTACATCTCTATATCTAAACTTTTTCTTATTACTTTTATATCTCCATCCAAAAATAGCCGATAAAAAGAGACATTGAAAACCTTCCAATCCCTCTAAAACTTGTTTTCCAGCAATAAATCCAGTAGCATAATTAAATAATTTTAATAGATTATTTATTTTTTTTAACTTATTTTCACTAAAACAAAACTCAAATTCATCTAAATATTGATTTTTATAATAATCCTCTAGAAATATTTTGCATTGCAATTTAACTTCATCTGTAGTTATTTCTTTCCCTTCAACTACATCATTACAATATTTCAGTGCTTTATCTAGTAAAATCATTATTATTCATCTTCCTCATCATCCATTAATGCCTTTATTACAGCATCTTCATTTTCATCTTTTGCCTTTAGTGATAAGCTTCCAAACTTAGCTCTACTTTGTGGAGATAATGAAAGTTCATTACAACATCTATAGAAATCCTTATTGTATTTATCCTTTGCACTCATTAAGTCTTTATTCATTATTGCTTTAGGATTTTTATTTATTATTGTTTCAATGACCTGTAATCTATCTATTGCAATACTACATGATGCTAAAATATAAACATCCAAATTACTTAAAATTTGACTTGCTTTTAATTCTTCAAAAATTTCTTTATATATTTTCTTTTGATCATAACTTAAATACTCTGGAGGAAATTCTATTTTATCAGCTAATCCCTTTAATTTATTTTCAGCTTCTTTTCTTTTTTCAATCTCTTCTTTTGAATTATGTCTACTTTGCCCTTCAATACTCTTGCATGGTCTTGCCATTTTTAAATTTACCTCCTTCCAATTTTTAAAAATTTCATTTTGGGAATTTTATCTGACTGGCTAGGCACAAAGGCTTTGGAATGCTTCTATAAATTTTTTTACATACTCCCCGGGGTATATAAATTTTATTTATCCTATACCAAAATCTTTTTTTGCTCTCTTTAAGCATTCAAATAATATTTTTTTAGTATTATATTTATCTTTATCTGACTTCAAATAATCTTTATGAACCTTTATATGATTAGCTTGTGTTAGATATATTAAATTACTTCTATCTAATCCTCTTTCTTTATATTCTTTTAATTCATCAATATGATGTAATGTATAGCCTTGTACTACATTACCTTTCGTATAATATTCATACCAATCAATATAAAGTAATTCTATTTGCCTATGCTCCTTACACTTAACCCATTCTTTGCTCCTATAAAACATTTGCTCTTCTTTATCGTTTCTTCTTGAGTTATATTCTTTGTACCTTTCTCTTGCATTATATATTTGGCATTTACAAGTCTTATTGCTAGGTACTCTCTTGCCACATCCACTACAACGCTTGTACAACATTATATAATCACCTTACTGTTAACCTCTTTTTCTTTAAGCTTCAATGCCTTCTTATCATTCTCCACTTTGTTAGGATCATCTTTCCATGATGCTTTCTTTCTATTGTTTAACCAATACTTTTGAGCATTAACATCTGGTCTAGCAAACTTCTTAACTTTAGATATCTTTACATCTTCTTTTACAAGAACAGTTCCATCTTCGGTTAATGTCTCTTCTTTAACTTTTGTAGCAACATCTTCATAGTAATGATAGCCTGTACAACATTTAAATAAAGCATCTTCTACTTGCTCATTTCTAGCTTCCTTAACTTCATCTATTGCCTGCTTAAGTTTTGAATTATTATTTTTTTTGGCCTTCCATGCACTTCTTGATATCCCTAAAAACTCTATGATTTCTTTATCCTTGCAACCGTCCTTAAGCATTGATATTACTTGTGTTAGGTTACTTTCAATAATTTCATCAACTGATTTTCTTCCCACTTTTTCACCTCCTTTTTGTGGCCATTTCATTTTTCATGGCTTTTTATTTTTTTAAGCTTTAAATTTTCATTTTTAAAATTCAAAATAAAAATAGCCTGTACCCATTGAAAATACTAACTTTAAACTACTTTTCTATTTTTTTATTCAATCAGTAATATAGGTGACGATTACGCATACCATTTTTTAAGTACATATATTAGTAATAATTTTTTATTTATCCCTTAAATAAGTACCATTTCTTTTTTTACTGATTTAACCTCTAAACAGTAATTTAATCTTATATTCCTGTATCAGCTATTCTTGCAGCATCTTTTGCCATTTGTTCTTTTAATCCTAAATATCTTTTAGTTTCCTCTATACTCTTATGTCCAAGTGCTATTCTTACTGCTTCTAAATTACCATTAGTTTCAGTATAGATTTTAGTAGCATATGTTTTTCTTGGACTATGTCCTGTTATATGCTCTAATCCAATAGCTTCTCCAACTTCTTTTAACTTATCACTAAAAGATTTTTGTGTTAAAGCTTCATTCCCTTTCCCTTTTCTACTAGGAAATGCAAACTCTGACCTTTTCTTTCCTTTAAGATATTGCTTTAAATGCTTTTCTAGTGATGGTCCAATTTCTGCAACTCTTTTCTTTGGTTTTCTCCTATTAGGATTCTTAACAACTTCACTTTGCCATTGTTTATATTGCTTTTGTTCCTGGATTTCAAAGTACCCTTTATCTAATGCATCTTTTATTTCTCCAACTGTTAATGTTATTATGTCTTGCATTCTATATCCTGTTGCCCTAGCAAGTAAAAATAACATTAAATTTCTTTCTGGATATTCTTTACTTAATTCAACCAGCTTTTCTTTATATCTTTCATATTTAGAATCTGGAATAGGATTTGCAGAACCTTTCTCCCATTCTCTTATTTTTTCTTCCACCATTACCTCACCTGCTTAATAGCTCCTCGTCTACTTCTCCTATATGATGAATGATGCATTAATTCCTTAATATCTTTCTCTGTCAGATTTTCTTTTTTATTTTCACCTCTAATTTTTCTTAACCTTTCATAACGCTCTGGACAACTTTCTTTTATAATTATTCCAATCTTCATTACTATCCCTCCATTTTAAACATAATAAAAGAGCTGTTATTTCTAACAACTCTTAAACTCATTTATCAATCTTCTTGGTACATCCCAAGGAATTGCACAATCTATATTCTTTTTTAACACTATATCTCCATCTTCTTTAGTTTCATAGAGAGATCTATTTTTTAATATAAAAGTTTTATCACTCATATACTGCTTACTTTCATATTTTGTTATTTTTCTTACCTCATTTTCATAAAACTTTAGATGCTTTCTATTTTTTAAGTGAATAGATTTAAAATCTTTAAAATTTCTTTGTATGCATTTATTTACAGCAGTTTTATTTACATTTAACTGTTCTGAAATTTCTCTCGCATTTAATCCATTGCAATATAGTTGTCCTACCAACTCTTTATTCATACCTATCCCTCCTAAAAAATGATATAGTTTACCCCAACCCATTCAAAGTGGACATTTTAAAATTTTAATAAGCAATATCCCTACGAACTTCGTGTTATTTCCGATTTGTATATAAATATCTTAATATATTTAGGAAAAAATAGCACCTTACGTTTAAGGATAACTTTTAACATTTTTGGTGCTATTCCAATATTTATTTAATCATTTCTATTATTTTTATATATTTTTCTATATTTTTCTTATTTTTAACATTCATCAATTCTCTTTCTTAATGTTTCTGCTCTAAATGCTGATGTAATTACATGCCCACTTTCAGTAACAATTATTGCTAATGTCTTATTTCCTTCTGTTGCATCTAATAATAATTGTGACTCTCTAGCATTTTTTATTAATCTTCTTCCAGGAGCTGAATCTGAATTTAATACAGCTACTACTTTATCTACATTCACATTATTTTCATATCCAGCATTTATAAATCTTCCCATTTTTATTACCTCACTTCATAATCTCATGTTTTTTTGATATTTTTACACATATAATCAACTGTAAAATTGTTATTATTATATCTACTATAAAGAATATTAATATTAGCTTGTCCATTTAATACACCTTCTTTTACGAAACTAATTTTCTATAAGAATATTCAATATCTGTTTGTGCTACACGTGCGTATACTCTTAAAGTTAATCCTACATCGTTATGACCTAAAATTTGCTGGATCACTTCTGGCTTCATACCACTTCTTAAAGCAAATGTTGCAAAAGTATGCCTTAGTGTATGTGGAGTAATTCTCATTTCTATATTGGCCATTTTTTGCATCTTATCAACAATAACTTGATAACCTCTATTATTTAATTTCTTATATGGTTCTTTATTTATTGATTTTTTCTTTGGTGCTTTTGAAGAACAGAATAAATATTCACTCATTATTCCTTGCTCTTCACGTTCTCTAAGATAATTTAGTATTGCTCTTTTACATCTTTCTGTAAAATATACTCTTCTTTCCTTGTTACCTTTCCCTATGACTAACAAAGTCTTATGTGTCATATCTAAATCTCTTACCTTAACATTGCCAACTTCAGCTACTCTACAACCTGTACTTAAAAAGAATTCTAATATTGCTCTATCTCGTCTACTAAGCATACAATCTCTTAACATTTCAACTTGTTCTTCATTCAAAGGTTTCTTTTCTCGCTTAGGCTCCTTAACTGGTTTTATTGAAGAACATGGATTCTTAATAATAAACTCTTCATTTTGAAGCCATGCAAAGAATAATTTAATAGGTGTCATAAATGTGTTCATTCCAGCTGGTGACTTAGTACTACTTTCAGAATACATGAACATTTTAATATCAGCACTTGTAATCATAGATACTGGCTTATTAAAGAAATTGCATAATTTTCTTAAGTTATATCTATAATTCTTTAAAGTTGCTTCTGATAAACCTTCAAGCTTTTTAGTTGCTAGAAAATAGTTTATTCTATCTTCAAGATCACTTGTTACTAATGCTGTTTCTTTTGTAGTAACCTCATATCCATATAAAACTTCTTCTACCAATCTTTTTATCTCTAACTGTTTTGGTAGATTAACCTCTAGCTCTGGTAACTCCATTGTTAATTTTCCTATTAATTTTACAGTTACTTCCTCATTGCAATTTCTATAATTTAAGTTCTCCATGTCCTTCTCCTCCTTTAATTGAATTTGATTATCTTATGAGAATAGAAGTATATAATATTATCTGGATTTACTTCTATTCTCTATCTTTTTTTGAATTTAGCTTAATACCTTTTTAAGAATCCAATTAATAAAATATCATTATCTTTCTTAACTGTTTCGATTCTATCTAGTTTCCATCCTTGTTCTAAGTATTCATTCACTTCATTATCAAATATCCAACTTAATTCTAACTTTTTTGAAATAGTTACAATCCTATTTCTTTGTGCTTGAATCTTTGATGGTTTATATCCTGTTTTTACAAAATTCATTTTTTACCTCCAACCTTAACGAACAGTGATTTTGAATTGTTCTCTAATTTAAATATCCAATTTCCTTAGCCTTTTCTATAACTCTTAATTGTCCTTCTTCGCTATACCCCCAATGTGGACAATATAATCCTCCGTATCCATTTTCTCCATTTGATGGTTTACCATTTAATATCCAAGACTTAAAATCATTAACTAATCCCCACAACGTACCACCATGACTAAAATTATGCCTATTTTTATAAGTTAAACTTATTTTTTTATCTAAATAAGCATCATAGAAGAATACTGTTGTTTTACCTTCTATAAATTTATCAATACTATCTTTATTACTATTAGAAAAAAATTTTCTATCTGTGTTAGCTATAACTTCAATCAATTCATTAATTTTATTCATTCTTTCAACTTGTATTTTTCTCACTTATACCCCTCCATCTAACTCACAATATTTTAATTTGACAACAATATTTTTGAATTTCGAATTATAGTTTTATAACTTTCGAAGCATAAACAATATAAGCCCATTTACAAATATCAAATCTAAAATCTTTTCTTGTATCTGCTGAAATTACATATTTATCAGCTTTTAACTCTTTTAACATTTCAATTGCTTGTTCTTCATTATCGAAAACATACTCTAATTCTTCTCTTTTTAGCAATAACATTTTATACCTCCCTTTCTTCGCAATAATTTCAAATCATTCGTTGTAACTATAAGCTTAATGGTTCCATAACTTTTTTAACTTCTGTCGAATATGATACTTCTACTTCTCTACTCCATTCTAAAGTTGCACCACAACCTCCACATTCAATTTCTCCATAATCTGAATCATACTCCCAACTATCACTTTTTTCATATCCACAAATAGGACATTTAATTTCGCTTGTATCCCAATTCTCTTCTTCTTCAATATCGAATTGTTCAAGTTCTCTAATCTTATATTTATTCCCTTGTGAACAGCATACTGAATAAAACTTACCATCTATTTTTATTGCTCTATCCCACAACTTAACATCATCAACTACAAACAAAGTTCTATAAACTTTTACTTCATCCCATTCTGTTAATATATCTTTAAAATCCTCATATAAATATAATTCAATTTTCTTCATTCCTATTCCCTCCATTTTATTCTTTCTCCCTTTCTTTCTTCTCCTACGGCTATTGCTAATATATATCCATCTTCACGTATTAGATAAGTTTTCCTTGTCTCCTTTGGTTTAAATGCTTTACTAATATCTCCTTGTGGTATAATTATTTCCGGATCATCATCTGCTATAACCCCTACCACTCCACTTTCATAAAGAAATACTTCTGTACCTGTATTCTCTCCTAGAACTTTATCTATAGTTTTCTGTTGCATATCTGTTATTTTATTTTCTTTAGTTTCACAATCAAATATTGATACTTGTCCATCAATAACTTCATTGCTTAACTTTGCCATGGTTTCACCTCTCTTTTATTCAAATAAACTACTTGTATTCACTATCATTAACAATTACCTCTCATTAAATTATTCATATGCTCTTTTTGATGTTTAGGGTGTTCCTCATGAAAATGAATCTCTTTACCTTTTTCCCTTAACATTTCTACTATAGAATTATAGGCATATGCATAAGCCATACTATCACAAGCATATATAAGTCCTTTTCTATTACTATTTCCACACTCTGGACAAACTGTAGAATTCGATGTTGTAGTTTCAGCAAACCATATTAATCCACATTCATCACAGCAATATTCTCTTTTATATTTTGGTAATTTCATTATTATTCCTCCAAATTATGAATTATAATTCTTCTACTTCAATATCTTCATAGTCTTCATCAATCATACTGATATTGATATTCTCATTTTCCATATCCTTTATATAACTTCTCCCTTTTATCAATGGATATCCTATCCCTTCAAAACTTAAATCATTAGCTTTATTTCTAGCTATTTCATAAGCAAATGAAGCATATTTATCATCTTCTACTTCATCAAGTTTATACATTACACTTTCAAACGCTTCTAAATCTTCAATTGATATTTTGTTATCATCAATTTCTATTTCGTACTCTTTTATTTGCTCTACTTTAACTTTATATTTCTTCATTTCTATCCCTCCAAATTATTCTTTTATCTCTTCAAACAATTCACGCCATGCTTCTCTTTCAATTCCATCAAGTACATAAAATTCTATTCCACATCTGTTTTTATATTCATTTACAACATCATACTCTTTACCAATTTTAAACTCATTAAAAAAATTAGCTTGCCATCTATATTTAGGTTTAAATATTACTCTTTTTATAACTTTTTTTGCTGTAGTTATAGTTGTTAATCCCATTAAATCAAATATTGATACTTGTCCATTAAGCACTTCACTATTTAACTTTGTCATGGTTTCACCTCTCTTTTATTCAAAATTCTTCATCAACCGCTAATTGCATGTACTAAATTGAGATTTAATCTAGAAACTTTCTTCTGAATAGAATCTTTACTTCTATTCAACTCTAAGGCTAATTCATTGTAAGTCTTAGAATCCTTGTATTTAAATAAATATTTTTCTTCCACTATACTCCAAGGCCTATTTCTTTTTTCACCCTTATATTGAGAATTTAATAAATTAACCCTTTCTTCTATTAGCTCTTCACTCTTTCTTAAAATATCTGAAATTTCTTTTATTGAATATCCACTTTTATATAACCTTACAAACTTTTCATTTTCTTTATTCGTCCATATTATTTCATTTATTTTTTTCTCGTTTTTAGGTACTGGCCTATATGGAATTTTCATTTTAGATATTTTTCTTAAAATCGAATTTTCAGTTCTATTAAACTCTTCAGCTAATTCTTTGCACGTATATCTATAACTTTTTAACTTAGCAATTAATAAAGTTTCTTCTTCCCTTGTCCATAATTTGTTTTTGTTAAGCTTTTTAAGATTTATTCTATCTTGCCTCCTTTTCTCTTTAACCCATTTTGGTTCTAATCCTAAACTATTTTCTTCAAAATATCTAAAGTTTAAAATATCTTGATTTTCTTTAGCCCACTCCCAAAACTCATTTATCTCGATAACCTTAAAGCTTTTATTATTTACTTTTTTATTTTGAATAGGACATCCATATTTTAAAAATTGCTTTGCCATCCAAGTGTATGACTTATACCCCAAATTCTGAATAACTAAATTTAATGTTACTTTCCCTCCCGAATATAAATGTTGATCTAAGCCTATTCTATATGCTTTAGCTTTCACTCCACCAATTGGTCTATTTAATTTTTTAGCTATAGTAGGTATACTATAAACTCCCCAACTATCTTCTAAATACTGAATTTCTTCTTCTCTCCATCTATTATTCATTCTTATATCCCCTTTAGCTCGGTAGTTGCAAATTATGCAACTACCGATATTTAATTTTTAAAATGGCATATCACCATCATCTACTGGAGTCATATCTCCAAATCCCATATCTGAATTATCTGTTGGTTGATTCCATGTTCCTGCATTATCTGAATTACTACTGCTACTATTACCTATAAATTCAAATCCATCTAGCACAACATCAGTTGTATAAACTTTATTTCCTGTATTATTTTCATATGATCCAGTTCTAATACTTCCACTAACAGCTACTTGTCTACCTTTTAGAACATATTGAGCTATAGTTTCTCCTATCTTTCCAAACGCTACACAATTAACAAAATCTGCTTCATCCTTCTTAAATGCTCTTGGTACTGCTAATGTAAATCTGCATACTGCTGTTCCTGTGCCTGGTGCATATCTTAATTCTGGTGACTTAGTTGTTCTCCCAATTAAAACTACTTTATTCATATTTATCCCCTCTTTCTTTTCCTAATAATTTTGTTGCCTTATTTAATGCTTCCTTAAGTGGTAAACCTTTAAAGTAGTAATATTCAGTTAAATCACAAAAAGTTTTTCTACTATCCCCATTACAATAACCTCTTTACTAACTTCTTTTTTACCCTAAATTTCTTTGTATTCAATAAAATTCTTACAAGGTGTAACTTGTCCTTATCTACGATTGAGGTATAAATATAATATTTTTCAATCTTACTTAATCTTCTTGACCCTTTAATATCCTCTCTTGAAGTTAAATCAATATTAGCTGCTTCTACTGCATCAATAAACTTTTCCTCAGAAATAACTTCTGGATCCTCAAATGGCACTGAAATGTTTGATTCAAATACGAACTCTTGATTTTGAGTTCCTTTAAACTTGAATTTTATTTTCTCTACAACCTTGTTAATCATTTTTACTAACATTCTCCATCACCCTCATTTCAATAAACTTTTTGTACTTCCATTGCCTCTCATTTATTAACTTGTAGTTATGCTTCCAAAGCTGAAGTTTAAGATCTATTCCTTCCTTTGCTAACATCACTAATCCAGTTATACATATTTGGATTACATCTAATAATTCTTGTGCTAATAAAATCCTATGTTTTTGAGCCTTTTCACCATAGTTCTTATAAACTCTGATTTTCTCTATTTCAATTTCACTTTCTTTTACTTCCTGCAATAATAAATTTCTAAACTCTATTAAAGTTAAATCTTTATTATCTAATCCAAGCTTTTCTGATTTATCTAATAAATACATCTTTAAATCCATTTTCTAACCTCTCAATCTATAATTATTTTCTTGGCCCTTAACTTCAACAATGAATCCTTTTGCCATTTCATAGATTCTACTTCCAATTGCTTCGTCAAAACTTAACATTTCCTCAACTAAATATTCTGTGCTGCATATGATTGGCAATTTATTAATATATCTATGGTTAATTATTTCAAACATTATATTGATATCAGTTTCATTTACTTTTCCTTTGAATAAATCATCTATTAAAAGTATTTCTGCCATCTGGTACTTACCAACTAAATTCTTATAATATTCTTTATCTAGAATATTCTGCTTTAATGTAGTAATCACACTTCTATATGGCATGTACACAACCTTTTTGTTATCTTTTTTAATGAAATTATTAGCTAAAGCTATACTTAAATGAGTTTTCCCTGATCCTGGCTGTCCACAAAATAATATTGAATTATGCTTCGTCTTTTCTATTTCTTTAAATCTTAAATAGTAGTTAGTTGTTACACCTTTCATTCTCTTGGTTAAATCATTCCAAGGTTCATAGCTTTTAAATGTCTTGTCCAAATCATCTGTTTTAAGTCCTGAAGCTTCCCATTGCTCTCTAACTTTTATAATTTCATAGCACTTGCATCTTTCTACTACTTTCCCATTACTATCAAGTATCCATGTAGTATCCTTACACTTATCGCAGTTATATGAGTTCTTCTGCCCTTCTTCTATCTTCATCACTAAGCTCTCCGTATTGACTTTCTGTGTTGACATTGAAGCTTTTCTTATCCTTTCCAGTACTCCATCTATTACCACATTTCCCGTTGTTATATTGTCCATTTTTTAACTCCTTTTGATTTAAATACCCTTCAAATTTTGTACCAAATAAAGTTTCTGGTCTTAAATACTTCTCCATATCTGTATTGGCCCATTCATTGACTTTATTATCAATAACTTTAATAAAATCATCTTCACTAAATCCTTCATTTATTCGAGCCTTAATTAAGTCTTTATTCTTCTTTGTAGTACTTCTATATCTTGTATCAGCTTTTTTATTTAAATAATCAATAATTCGACTATATATATTAATACTTGTAGTATTAATACTTGTAATAATATCCGTATCTTTTTTGATACCACCCCTAGTATCTTTTTTGATACCACCCCTAGTATCTTTTTTGATACCACTATCATTACTGTTTAAATCTGAAAATGATACATTATTATTTAAATATAATCTTCTTTCTTTCACTAACTTGCCATCATATATTAATACTGATTTTAAATAACCTTTATCAACTAAATCCTTTATATTTCGTTTAATGCATAATACTTTAACTCCATATAATTCAGCAAAATAGTTGTTTGATGCCCAACAGTAACCTTCTTTATTAGTTAGTGCTGTTATTTCCCCATAGAGTAACTTAGCTTTATCAGATAACTCTGAATCGTATCTAACATTAGCTGGTATAATTGCATAATAATTTGCCTCTGCCATTTTCTTTCCCCTTCTGTTATAATAATAATGATTCTTTTTATTTGGACTTACCTTTAGTTTGGTCGCTGTGGTATGTCCATTTTCTTTTATCTCCTAAAATTCCATAAAACCTTTGTATGAATATTGTAAAAAACAAATGCTTCTGGAGTTGATCTTTCTATAAGAAAATCTCTAGGATCTAATCCTTCCTCCATTAAAAATTTCTTTTGTTCTCTAGTTAATTTTTTTAATTGTTTCATGTCTAACCTCCTAATTACATTAGCTGTATTATTTATTACATTTAATATCTTAGTATCTGTATACTCAATCCCTAAGTCCTTTCCAAACTGAATATCATCTTTAACAACTTTAAGCAATAATTCATATTCCTTATATGTCAATTCTCCATGTAAATCTAGTAATCTATTAAATAACATCTAATCCACCTCACACTCTTTTAACTCTTTTCTTAAATAACTAAGATGCTCTGTGTAAATATTTTTAAGTGTTTCCCCACAATCATCACAAAATATATAACTTTCTAATTTGCTTATTCTTTCTTCTAGCAATTCTTTTCTAGTCTTAATTTTTCTTTGCATTATTAACTCCTTCTATTAAATATCCTATAATTGATGCCAATACAGCCATAGCTCCACAAATAACGCATAAAGCAACTGGTAATACAAAACTAAACATTCCCCATAAATTCATAACATTCACTCCTATACTGTATAATCTGCATCACTTAACTGTTGATTTAATAGGTAAATCTCATTGACTAAATAAATTGGTGCTGTATACTTAGAAACTATTTCATGTGCTACTGGAAGTTGACATCTCTTTATAGCTTCATATCTACTTACTCCAAATTCTCTTCTTAATTGTTGTTGAATATCAGAATAAACTTTTCCTCTTATAGAATTATTTTTATAAGCTACTGAATTTTTACCCCCTAATATTTCTACACCTTTTCTTTTAACTGCAGCTTGTATTTCCTTGCACTCAACATTAAAAAGTGGCATACCTTCTTTAAGTTCCTTAACTTCAACTGCTAATTGCTGTTGCTTATGATCTAATGCAAATATAGCTTGTACTTCTTTACTTAAATGTGCATATGGATTTTTAATAGCTTGTTCCATCTTGTTAAATGCTTCAATATACTTTAACTTCCATTCCAATGCCTTTGCCCCAGTAAATCCCATAACTAACAAGCTAAACCCTCTTTGTGTTACAAGATATTGAATATACTTCTGTTTATTTTGCTCATTTTCATATGAATCCATAATGAAATATTTACTAGGGGTGTCGCCACTTTTGGCTATACCTTGAAATAAATTTTCTATAGTTCTAATTACCTTTGAGTGTTCTTTCTCAAAATCATCTGCAACTTGTCTACTAGTTACAACTAATTCTCCATCTTTTCTTGTTATTACAACATCTTTGTGCATATGTTTTACATTTTCCATTTTGTTATCCTCCATTATTAATTTTTCTACTTCATTTTTCGCAGCATGTGTATTTTTTTAAGGCTTATCGCCTTATATAACTTTTTATTAACTTTTTCTACATCATTTTTCGCATATTCGATCATTTAAAAAGGCTTTTCAGCCTACTTATCTTAAAGTGTACAAATCTCTTTATATATACCATCAAGAGCCTTAATGATTTCATCTATAGTTTTGAATTTTAACCATTTTTTAGCCTCTAAATTAACTTCATACTTTTTATTATTTATTTCTTTTCTTTTATCCCACCCCATTGGATATATATCTATTGATAAATTCTTTGTATGGGCATAAAAATTAACAAATACTTCTGCATTAGTTAATATACTCTTATCATAAGCTTCATTCATTATTTTCATTACTAGATTTTTAACTTCTAAATTATTCATGTTATCAACTCCTAATTTGAAACATATTCAGTTACATTATTGAGATCACTAAAATCTTTTCCTGATGCTTCTCTGATGAATCTCTCTAATTCATAAGATGTTACCTTTGTAGCTCCAAGTTTTAAACCTTGTAAATGTCCTGCCTTTATAAGGGCATAAACTAAATTAATATTAATTTTTAATTTCTGTGCTACTTCCTTTACTGTCAATAATTCCATCGTTCCCCCACATACATTCTGGTATAAGTTCATTTGGCGATATTTCTAAAGCCTTGCATAACTTGCAAATAATTCTTATGCTTGGATTATCTTTAATGCCATCTTTCAACTCGCTTATATATCCCTTTTCAACTCCACTTATTCTACTTAAGCCATAAGAAGATAAATTTTTAAGTTCCATATAATAGATCAAACTTTCACCGAATGTAATCATATATTTCCTCCTTATTAATTTATAATGTCCAAAATGGTCATTTTATTTTTAAAAAAAATTTCCTTATCTACCTTTAAAAAACTTGCTAATTTTTCTAACTCGCCTACTGTAAATAACTTAGGATTATTTTCTTTAGTAAAATAAGTTCTTTTAGACATTTCAATTCCTTTAGCAACATCATCTTGTGAGTATCCATTATAAACTCTTATAGCTTTAATGATATTCGTCATTATTACTTCACCTCCTCCTTTTCTTATGACCATTTTGGTCACCTGATATCTAAAGTATAACGTCCATTTTGGTCATTGTCAACACTTTTGTTGCAAATTTTTACGCTTTTTTTGTAAGTAATTGCAATTTCTTTGAAATATTACACATCAAATCTATTTTAAACTATTACTATTGTTCACTACATGGGGTATAATAGAAGAGAGGTGTTATAGCTAAAATGAACAATATTACAGGAATAAGATTAAAAGAGTTAAGAACGTCGAGAGAATTAACCCAAGAAGAAGTAGGTAAGCAGGTAGGAGAATCAAAAGAAACAATTTATAAATGGGAAAAGGGATTGAGAAATTTAAAGGCATCTGATGTAAAAAAACTAAGTGATTTCTTTAACTGCACCTCTGACTATCTCGTGGGTAGAGCTAATAATCCAAATGGAGTTTACTATTCATATGAAGATAGTAATATTGGTACAGTCGAAATGGAATATCCAAATGAGTACCAAATAACAAAAGAAGAGTTTAAATTATTTATAGAAGAATTAAAGAAAACCGGATGTGATGTTGATGCTTTATTAAAAAAAGCAAAAAAAGAAGCATCAAAAAACGATTAGGACTAAATGTGTTATCATTTAGTCTTATTTTTTGTAACTTTATGTAATAATCTGTATTATTATGTCGATTTGTTCTCTATAGAGAACCTTGTATTTAACAGATATTAAGACTACAATACTCACTAGACGCAGGATTATTGTAATATTTTGCATTTTTATTGCAAAATTATTCTAAATATCATATCATAATATAGAACGCATGTTCTATTTGTTTAAAAAGGGGTCTTAAAATATGGGAATAGATATAAATAAAATACTTAGCTTAAAAATTCAAGGGAAAGAAATAATCAAGAAAGGAAGTGCAACACCATGCAAGGTGGAGTTAGAAAAAAAGGTGACAATTGGTACTATTATTTCGAACTAGCAAAGGTTGAAGGTAAAAGAAAAAAGATTGAGCGTAAAGGTGGTAAAACAAAAAAAGAAGCTCAAGCCGCCCTTAGAAAGGCAATAGCCGAATACGAAAATGCAGGTTCATTGCAAGAAAGAAGTGATATGAGTTTTTCAGACTACTTAGATTTTTGGTACAAAAATTACGTTCAAGTACAATGTAAAAAAACTACAGCGATATTATATGAAAGATATATAAGACAACATTTAAAACCAGTATTAGGGTTGTACAAACTCAAATCCTTAAATCCGTCCATATTACAGGACTATCTTAATAAAAAAAGTATAAGTGGTTTTTCAAAGAATACTGTTAGCAGCTTCTATGGATTACTTTCGGGATCATTAAAATATGCCGTATATCCAATGCAATACATAAAAGAAAATCCAATGCAATATGTAAAAATGCCTAGATATGACGTGCTTCATAAAAAAGATGAAAATGACTTAAAGATACTTACAATGAAACAATTCAATGAGATTATAGAGAGATTCCCACTCGGAAGTAGTTTTTATATGCCACTAGAAATAGCATTCCACACCGGCTTAAGAGCTAGTGAAGTAACAGCACTACAATGGGAAGATATAGATTTCGACAATAATACATTAGAGGTTAATAAGATATTAGTAAAAATAGGGCACGAATGGGTATTTGGTACTCCAAAAACACAAAGTAGTCATAGAACTGTAACATTTGGAGCTTCACTAAAAAAAATATTACTTGCCCATAGAAAGCACCAAAATGAAATGAAACTAAAATATGGTCCTTGGTACAAACATAGTAACTTTATATGCACTAAAGAAAATGGAGAAAATGTTACTACGGAATCACTAAAATATTTAAGCAGGGTTATTAATTATGAACTAAAAATTGATTTTAATTTTCACAGCTTAAGACATACTCATGCAACTATGTTAATAGAAAATGGTGCAAACATGAAAGATGTTCAACAAAGACTTGGACATTCTAAATTATCAACTACAATGGATACATACGTACATGTTACGAAAAAAATGAAAAATGATTCAGTTAATATTTTTGAAAAAGCTATACATAAATAAAAATCTTTCCACCCATTTCACATTTACGGTGGAAAATGGGTGGAAAGATATAATTTAAAATACATATAAATGCTTATAAATAGCTATATTACTTAACTAACCTTACTACAGTTTCAGCATGCGGAGTATTTGGGAACATATCCTTAACTGTGCTCTTATCAACCTTATATCCATGAGCTAATAATACATCTAAATTTTCCACCATTGTCTTAGGATTACAAGAAACATAAATTATTTCAGGTGCATTAAATCTAATTACATAATCTAAAGCCTTTGGTGAAACACCACTTCTTGGAGGATCTAAAATAATTATATCTGGTTTATCCTTAACCTTCTTAATAGTTTCAGCAACATCCCCAGCTATAAACTCACAATTATTTAATCCATTAAGCTTCGCATTTTCCTTTGCAGCTTCAACAGCTTCTTCAATAAGCTCAAGTCCAACAACCTTCTTAGCATTAGGTGCAGCTATTTGACCAATTGTACCAGTTCCACAATAAAGGTCAAATACAACTTTATTTTCACCATCTCCCATAAAATCTCTAACTACACTATAAAGAGATTCTGCTCCCTTAGAGTTAGTTTGGAAGAATGAAAATGGTGATATTTTAAATTTAAGACCAAGTAAAGTTTCAACTATGTAATCCCTTCCAAATAATACATTTACCTTTTCAGGTACAACTGCATCAGATAAAGAATTATTTTCAGTATGTAATACAGATACTAATTCACCTTTATAACTTTGTGCCTTAAGTAATTCCGTATACTCAGTTAAATCAAAATCAATTTGAGTTGTAGTTACTAAATTAACCATAAGTTCACCAGTATTAGTAGCTTTTCTAATAACTAAATGTCTTAAATAACCTTCTCTTCTCATTACTCTATAATAAGGTAAACCTGTTTTTCTAAAATAATCTACTGTTGTTTTAAGGACTGTTCTAAAATCTTCATCAACTATCATACAACTATCAACAGTTAATACACCAAAAGATTTTCCCTTCATGTGCATTCCTAAAGTAAGTTCTCCACCTTTTTCTAAATCTCCAAAAGTGAACTCCATTTTATTTCTATACTCCCAGCAATTTTCGCTCCCTTTTACTCCAAGGTACATTCCCATAGGTAAGTCCTTTTCTTCAAAAAGATCACAAATTTCATCACTTAATAATTCCAATTGCTTTTCATAAGTTAAATTTTGAGAACTACATCCTCCACATACTCCAAAGTGAGGACATGGTGCATCTATTTCATATCCAGCCTTTTCAATAACATCTACAAGCTTAGCTTCTGCATATCCTTCTCTATTTTTCTTAACTGTAGCTTTTACTGTTTGGCCAGGAAAAGCACCTTTCACATAAATCTTCTTTCCTTCACACTCTGCAATCCCTGTTGAAGGAAATTTCATATTGTTTATTTTTAATGTTAATTGACTTCCTCTTTTCATCTTACGCTCCAATCTAAAAATTAATTATTTATTATAAAAATTCATAACTTTTAATTTCTAACTATTAGTATTATACATTAAAACAAAAATAAAAACACCTCTATAAATTATTATAAAGGTGTCTTATAAAATTATCTAAAGATGAATTTTTTTCCTAAAGTCTTTCCGTGTAAAAGTTCTTGTAAAATTGGATAGTATAGTATGTTACTTATTGCATAAATAATCATAAATACCTCTTCTCTTGAAGCTACTCTATATCCAAAAACTCTTAAAGATAAATCAAATATTCCAAATAATATTAATGCTAAAGCTATAGCAAATATTTGATCTAATATTCCACTTAAAATAACTTTTGTATAGTGAAGAAATTTACCATCATTCTTTATTTCTTCATCCCTTATAAATTCTCTTGCTTCTGCCGCCTTCTCTTCAGCTAAATATACCTTAGCTTCCTCTAAAACTTCTGTTGATACGTAATCATTATTGTTTTCAGTTTCATTAGATTTATTCTCTAGATTTTCTTCATTGTTATCTACCATCTCTACCTCCATAGAATTTATATTTATATAATTAAAGCTTATTATTTACTTAAAGTTATATACTCTACTTTCTAATTTATAAAGTAAAAAGTCCTCTGTAATTGTTATTGTCTCTTTTAAACCATCAATATTATTTGTTATAGTTTGTATACCCTCATCTGTACCATTTTTAATTATATCGTATATTTGTTTATCTAACTCAGTATAATCCCTTTCATAATCACCAGTAAATGCTTGCGAAAAAGCTGATAATGATAAATTTTCAAAATCAAATTTTCCTGTTTCTAAAATAGTCTTTTTATCTAATTTATACCCTAATTTCATTTCTAATTTTCCATTAGCTAAATCTGAACCATATTGTTTAAAACCAAAGTATAAACTTTCTAATCTTTCTGCCTCTGGAATATCAAAATATATATAAGTATCATTAACTGATTCGCCATTTTCTTCTTTTATTTCATCTTCTGTAATATCATAATCTAATGAATATCCTTTAGCTGTTGATTCTACACTTGCTAATGATTTTTCATATAACTCTTTAACTTCTTCTCTACTATAATCTTCTGACCATGTTCCTGGAAGTATATCCACATTTTCAACTGCTGTCTTTTGATTATCCTCTGTTGTCTTTCCTTCATTGTTGTTACTTGAGCATCCTACTACACTAATAGCTAACATTGCAACTAATGCTAAAGATATTGCCTTCTTCTTCATGTTATTACCCCCTATGCTATTATTTAACTCAATAGTATATTTTCATAAATCCTATTAATTATAACATTAATCTTCTATGTTTTAAAAGCATTTGGTAACATATTTATGTAAAATTCACATTATGTCCTACAATTTAATGCTATCTTTTATTTTCTCAAAAGTCTTTTCTCCTATTCCATCAACATTTTTTAACTCCTCAATAGATTTGAAGCCATTATTTTTTTCTCTATATGAAATTATAGAATTAGCTTTCACTTCCCCTATTCCTGGAATTTCTTTAAGTTTACTTATATCTGAATCATTTATACTTATTTTTCCATCATCACTTTCTTCGTTCACTTCATTATTTTCTACTTCTACATCTATGTTAACATCATTTATATTTCTAATTATTATTAAATCATGATTATTAATTTCTTTAGCTCTATTTATATTTGAAATATCAGCTTCTTCTGTCAATCCTCCTGCCATTTCAATTAAGTCTTTAATTATACTTCCTTCACTTAAAGTATAAACATCTGGATTCATTACTTCTCCTTTAATTTCAACTACTATTGTGTTATTAGAACTTGTTTGTAAATTGCTGTTATCATTACTATTCTCAATAACTAAATTATTATTCTCCTCTTCAGTTTCTTTTAAATACTCACTATTACTATTATCCTTTTCAACGCTAATATTCTCTTCATCAATAAAAATATTTTGCATATATTCATCTTTAAAAACATTATTTCTATTTTTCCCATATGTTAATAGAGATACAGTTCCTGTTACAAATAAAACTATTATTATTCCTATTACTTTTTTATTCTTTAAAACATCCATTATATCCCTCCTTCTACGTTACATTTATAATTATTGTCATAAATTCTATATCTAAACTTTTATCAATGAATTTATCTATAGAATTCCTTTTATTTTTTTGGTAAACTTATAAAGTATAAGATATAACTTAAGGGAGAGGTTTATGAAAAAATTATTATGTAAAACGTTTGCTTTAGTATTTTTACTTACAAGCGTACTAACTAATCTAACAACTATAAACTCTTTTGCACTACCTAACTTATATTCTGAAGGTATTTATCTTATGGATGGAACTACAGGAAAAGTGCTTTATGAAAAAAATGCTAATGTACAATATATGCCTGCTTCAACTACTAAAGTAATGACAGCAATAATTGCATTAGAAAATTTTAAATTAGATGAACAGGTAACTATAGGAGAAAATCCTCCATTAGCAGATGGATCTTCACTTGGACTTGCTCAAGGTGAAGTTTATACAATGGAAGAATTACTCTTAGGATTACTTTTAGAATCTGGAAATGATTGTGCTGAAGCTATTGCCGAACACATATCTGGTTCAAATGAAGAATTCGCAAAATTAATGAATAAAAAAGCTATAGAACTTGGTGCAACTAACACCAATTTTAAAAATCCAAGTGGGCTAACAGAAGAAGGACATTTAACTACAGCCCATGACTTAGCATTAATAATGAGATATGCATCTCAAAATGCTGATTTTGTTAGAATTTCACAAACTCCATATCATTTTTATGAAAATCATCCATTTTCAGATGGTAGTGAAAAATGGGCTACAAATCATAATCATTTATTGAAAGATGATTCACAATATAAATATGAATATGCTTATTGTGGTAAAACAGGTTATACTACAGCTGCAAATCATTCATATACAGCAGTAGCTAAAAAAGATGATCAAACTATAATTGGTGCTTTCTTAAATGCAACTGATAAAGATGGATTATATACAAGCGTAGGTCAATTATTTGATTGGGGATTTGAAAACTTTAAAACTGAAAAAGTAATTTCTAAAGGTGATAAATTAGATGATTATTCTATAGATGATTCTACATCTATTCCTTTATTATCAACTGAAGACTTTTATTATACTTTTAATCTAGGCGAAAGCGAAGATATAAATAATCCTAACATATCTGTAGAATATGATAATAAGGATTTGACAACTACCTCTATTAAAGAAGGGGACATTTTATTTGATGCTTCTCTTTTAATTAATGGTAATAAAGTTTCTAATATTAAGTTAGCCAGTGGTGTAGATAGAGAGTATACTAATGAAATTATGGTCAAAAATACTATTACTAAAATTACTTCAAGTAAATATTTTACCTTAAGCTTAATTACTATTATTGTTGTAATTATATTGTTTATTATACTAATATCAATAATACGTAATAAAAAACGTAGAAGAAAATTTTTATCAAGACGTTCTTATATAAGAAATAAACATAATTTTTAATAAAAAAAGAGTTAAAGATAAACGAAATAAACAGAGTTAAAGATAAACTGCTTTTAGTAAGTTTATCTTTAACTCTTTTATTTTAATTCCTTAACTTTTCTAGTAATACTTTTATGTCATTTGGTAATTCAGCTCTTAACTCAAGCGGCTTTTTAGTTCTTGGTGATTTAAAATTTAACCCATATGCATGAAGTGCTTGCCTTGATATAATCTCTGAATCTGATTCATATCCATATAAAGTATCTCCATAAATAGGATGTCCTAATGAAGATAAATGTACTCTAATTTGATGTGTTCTACCTGTTTCAAGTAAACATTCAACTAAATCTGCATCTTTTAATCTTTCAATAACTTTATAGTGAGTAATACTTCTTTGTCCTCTCTCATCTACAACTCTTTTCATATTTCCTTCAAGTTCTGGTCTATATATTGGTTTATCTATTGTTCCTTCCATATCTTCCATATGACCATGAACTAAAGCTAGATATCTTTTATCTATTTCATTTTGCTGCATATTATTAGATAATTCCATATGAGCATATTGATTCTTAGCTATTATTATTAATCCTGATGTATCCATATCAAGTCTACTAACAAGCCTTACTATACAGTCTTGATTAGTTTCCTTAAAATAATATAATAATGCATTTGCTAAGGTTCCTGATTGATATCTTTTAGTTGGGTGAACAACCATATTAGGTCTTTTATTTACAACTATAATTTCACTATCTTCATAAACTATATCTATATCTATCTTTTCCGGCTCAATATTTTGACTTTCTTTTTTATTTAGACTAATTGATATATTATCATTTTCTTTTAAAACATAATTCATTCTTACAGGAGCATTGTTTACTATTATTCTTTTATCCATAGCAGCTCCTCTTATAAATCTTGACGACAAGCCCATCTCTTCTTTTAGGTATTCTCTTATCTTTCTACCCTCAAAGCTTTTTTCTACGCTTTTTTCTAAGGTACTCATAGCTTACCTCCCTTAAATAATTAAGAGTTAAGAATTAAAAATGTATTTTATTCAAACTCTAAATAATCTTCACCAATTATTATAACTGCATCATAATTTTCATATTCTGAGTCTTTATTTTTTGAAAGATTTTTAATTCCTGTATCATCACTTAATAATTTTTTTAGTTCCTTATTATTTGATAATATACTTGATTCTTTGCTTTTATCAGCATTTCCAATACTTATATTTGCATACCCTAACTTCTCTAACTCTGTTTTCAGATTACCTGCTAAACCATTTACTCTAGTTGCATTTAAAACCATAATAGAAGAATTCTTTTTAGCTTCACTATTATCTGCCTCACTAGTAATCTTCAATGATTCTATTAAGCTTTGATTATATGAAGGTTCTGCAACTAAAAAATCTTGTCCATATATTCTTTCATTATATCCTTGTAATGTACTCATAGATATTCCTGAATTACTTATCATTTTTAATCCATACTTTATCATATCTGTACCTGACATATTAGTTACTACATTTTCTTTTATAGCATTTAAAATATCAGGAACTTGAGTAATTATAGTAGGATTAGTACATTTCTTAATTAATTCAGATATAAATTTTTGTTGATTCTTAATTCTTCCTAAATCTCCATCTGCAAGACCTGTACCATCATTATTCTTTCTCCATCTAAAAAATTCTTCTGCTTTTTGTCCATCTAATAATACTGTTTCACCTTTATTAAAATGTATATGTAAATCTTGGGCATCATCATCATAATACATATCTCTATCTATATACATTTCTACTCCACCAACAGCATCAATTAAATTTCTAAATGCAGCATAATCAATTTCTACAAGATAATTAACTGTTATATCTAATAAACCTTCAACCTGTTCTATTACTTCTTCTTCTCCGCCTAAAACATAAGCTGAGTTTATCTTCCAATAAGGAATATAATTTCCATTACCATCATGTGCATTTTCAACCTCAATTAAAGTATCTCTTGGAATTGAAACTACTCTTATATTATCAGTACGTGGATTATAATTTAACAACATCATAGTATCAGTTCTTCTAGCAGAAGTATTTGTAGTATTCTCTGCATCTCCTATATCCATACCTAATAATAATATATTTACAGTTTCATTTGATTTAGGCTCAACCCCTGCAATTATATCACTATTATTTAAAGATGCAATAAAAGAAAACAAGTATACTCCACATAGTACTGTTAATATTACTATTGTTAAAAATGCAGCTGTAATTGCTCTTTTTATAACTGTAGATTTTTTTTCTTTTCTTTTTAATTTCTTTCTTATCTCTAACTCTTCTCTTGGGCTTAGCTCCCTACTACTCCTTTTATTAGAGACCCTTCTACTATTATTTCCTCTGTTATCCTTTTTACTTGACATTGTCCCGTCCCTCACCTTATATATACTAATAAAAAATTAATTACCATTAAAAGCTATTTAGTCTTCATATTATACACTAAATAATTTCTTGCTTTAACAGAGTTTATATCTACTGCACAACCTTTTGTTAATAAATATATAGTTGTATGAGTTAATGCCTTTAACATAGCTAAGTCTAAATCTTTATAAGCTACTTCTCTAATTTCATCTATACCATCAAATTTTCTAGAAGGTTCTATTAAATCTGCAAGATATACTATCTTTTCAAGATTAGTCATATTTTCCTTACCTGTAGTATGCCATCTCATAGCATTTAAAATTTCTTCATCGTCTATCTCAAAAACTTTTTTAGCTATTATAGGTGCAATTATAGAGTGCCATAATTCTTGTGTATTTTCTTCATCAATTGATAAAACAATATTCTCATCTTCTATTATTTTTTTTAATTCTTTATCGCTCATATTTTTTGCAACATCATGGCAAAGAGCTGCTATTTCAGCTTTATTTTTATCTTCTCCATAAACTTCTGCAAGCTTGATAGCTGTATTAACAACACCTAAAGTATGACCATACCTAGATGGCTTTAAATTCTTCTTTAAATATTCTCTTATTTCCTCTAATCCCCACATTTTAATCTCCTCTATATAAATTATTCTGTTCTATATACTTCATAACTTTCTGAGGCATAAAGAAATCTACTCTTTTTCCATTTATTATTCTTTCTCTGATCATAGAAGAAGAAATATCCAAATTGATTATATCTAATAAAATTATATTTGAATTATATTTATCTTGTAATTTTTTCTTTTGACCTTCAAGAGTTTCTTTATTATATTCGCCTCTATTAAACGCTACAAATGTACAATTACTCAATACCAATTCTGGATTTTTCCACTTTTCTATATCCATTAAAGAATCAGCTCCAGCAATGAAGAAGACTTCAACATCTCCTTCATCACCTTTTAAATATTTTAAAGTTTCATAAGTATAACTATATCCTTGCTTTTTTATTTCATAATCACTAATTTCAAAACCTGAATAATCTTTTATAGCCATTTTAACCATATCATATCTATAGTTAGAATCTATTACTGAACTTTCTTTTTTATGTGGTGGATTTCCTGCAACCATAAATATAACTTTATCTAAATTTAAGTTTTCTTTAGCTTCATACGCAATATATAAATGGGCTAAATGTATGGGATTAAATGTACCACCCATCATACCATATCGTTTCATAACTATTTGCTTTTTCCTTGAGGTAATTCTATCTTAGGTTTCTTTTCAGATCTCTTATATAATACAATTTTACTTCCTATAGCCTGAACGCCTTCACACCCTATAAGCTTACATATTTCATCTGAAACCTCTCTAGCAGCTAATCCACTATTTTCTAAAACTTTTATTTTTATAAGTTCTCTAGCTTCTAAAGCTTCTTCTAATTGTCTTAAAAATGTTTCTTCAACACCATTTTTACCTATTTGGAATATTGGTGTCATTGTATTTGCAAGCCCTCTTAAATAAGCTCTTTGTTTTCCTGTTATCATGTATTTTGTTCCTCCTATAATATGTACTCGAACTCGAAGTCATTTAATCTAACCATGTCTCCGTCTTGTACTCCCATCTCTCTAATTTGTTGTAATACTCCCTTATTATTAAGTACCTTATGGAAATATCTTAATGAATCTGCATCATGGATATTTACAGATGCAAGTAATCTATCAACAAATGATCCTGTAACAACATATGTATTATAATCTTCGCCTTCTTCAACGTTGATTTCATATGTAAATCTCTTTTCTTCTTCAACATATCTTTCTTCTTCTGGTATTTCTAAATCCATTAATGGAATTTCTGTTAACATCTTACCAGCTTCCTTAATAACTTCATCAACACCAGCCTTAGTTGCTGCTGACATCTTAAATACTTTATCAAATCCTAATTCGTTAACCTTCTTCTTAAAGTCTTCAAATACTTCTTCATCATAAAGCATATCAGCCTTATTAGCTACAACAATTTGTGGTCTATCCCAAAGCTTCACAGAATATTTCTTAAGTTCTTCATTTATCTTTACAAAATCTTCGAAAGCATCCCTACCTTCAATACCTGATATATCAACAACATGTATTAATAATCTTGTTCTTTCTATATGTCTTAAGAAATCAAGGCCTAATCCTACCCCTTCAGCTGCTCCTTCAATTATTCCTGGGATATCTGCCATAACAAATGAATTAATTCCTTCAGCTTTAACAACCCCTAAATTTGGTTTTAGAGTTGTAAAGTGATAATTTGCTATTTTAGGCTTAGCTGCTGTAACAGTTGATAATAAAGTTGACTTTCCTACATTAGGGAATCCAACTAACCCAACGTCTGCAAGTAATTTTAACTCAAGCATTAAAGTTCTTTCTTCTGCTGGCATACCTGGCTCTGCAAAGTGTGGTGCCTGTCTTGTTGGTGTACAGAACTTGCAGTTTCCTTTACCACCTTTACCTCCTCTCGCAATAACATATGTGTCATCCTTATGAGAAAGGTCAGCGATAACTTTATTACTTTCAAAATCTCTAATAATAGTTCCCATTGGAACTCTTATGTATAAGTCTTCTCCATCTTTACCATAGCATTTAGAACCTGAACCATTTCCTCCAGATTCAGCTATAAACTTTTTCTTATATTTGAAGTCTAAAAGTGTTGTTAATCCAGTATCTACTGTAAATATAACACTACCACCTTTTCCTCCATCTCCACCATCTGGACCTCCTAGCGGAACATATTTTTCCCTTCTAAATGTAACAGCACCGTTTCCACCGGCACCTGATCTAACTAATATCTTGGCTCTATCTATAAACATAGTTACTATCCTCCTTGTAACTTCCTAATGTTAAACATAAGAATCCTATTTTTTATTATTCCATAACATATATATTTTATAATAGTATATATAAAATATATATTTATTACAAGAATAAAAGCACCCTTACGGGTGCTTTTACCTATATAAAATATAATTATTCAGCTATTTCTTCAACGCTTACTGGGTAAACAGAAACTTTTTTCTTGTCTCTTCCCATTCTTTCGAATTTTACGATTCCGTCTTCCTTAGCAAATAAAGTGTCATCTCCACCCTTACCAACGTTTAGACCTGGGTGAATCTTAGTTCCTCTTTGTCTGTAAAGGATGTTTCCAGCTAAAACGAATTCTCCGTCTGCAGCCTTAGCACCTAATCTTTTAGATTCAGAATCTCTACCATTCTTTGAACTACCTACCCCTTTCTTGTGGGCAAATAATTGAAGGTTCATCATTAACATACTCATTACACCTCCTCGAATTTTATTTTTATATATTTATTCCGTCTATTTTTACCAAAACTAGCTTCAAGGGACATCATTAAACTTTCTAAACTTTTTTCAAAAGTTAAAAGTAACACTTGCCCTTTCTCAATATCTTCATTTTTAAGATTAGTTAAATCTAATGATAAAAATCCATCATTTATTTCATACTTTATTGGTAGTTTTAAAACTTCCTGCATGCCTATTACAGCACTTTGAGATAATACCGAAACACTATTACAGATCATATCATATGCATCACCTGTAGTGCTTTCAATTTCTTCTCTTGATAAAGCATGACCTTCTATCTTAAATCCGAGAGATATATGTTTTTGCTTAAATATAATAACCTTTATCATAACTTAAAATTAAGCTTCGATTTTTTCGATTACTAATTTAGTGTAAGGTTGTCTGTGACCAGTCTTCTTTCTGTAGTCCTTCTTTGGCTTATACTTGAAAACTGTGATTTTCTTAGCTTTTCCTTGAGCTGCTACCTTAGCAACAACTTTAGCTCCAGCAACTACTGGTGCACCAACTGTTAAAGTTTCTCCGTTAGAAACAGCTAAAACCTCTGTTAATTCTACTGTTGATTCAACTTCAGCGTTTAATTTTTCAACGTATATTACGTCTCCTTCTTGAACTCTGTATTGTTTTCCTCCAGTTAATACTACTGCGTACATTAAAACACCTCCTCTTAAACGGTCTCGCCAATGTAGGTACAAAGATTTAACTTTGTTTTTATTAAAACCCGTTATGTGCGGTTTACATATGACATTTTATCATATAAAAATACATTTTGTAAAGAAGTTTATTACAATTTTTCAATTGTTTTTATCTTATATTTTTGGTAATTTTCTTTTTGATTAGAGAATATAAGAGGTTCAACCCTATACCCTTCTATATCATCGACAAAATTCAGATAAATTTCCTTATCTAATCCATCAATATTTTTTAAAAATTTAAATAAATCTCCGTTTATGTCCTCTTCATAATTTTTATCTATCTCAACATAAAAATCATTTATAGAGTTCTCATTTGAACATTTTATAATTTCATTTCTAATAAGAGTTTCAATATAAGATAATCTCAAAAGAAATCCATTGCTTTTACACTTTCTACAAGGCTCTTCTAAATATTCATAAATAGATTTACCTTTTCTTTTTCTACTTATTTGAATTAAATCAAGCTCTGTAAAAGGAAAAATTTTAACATTTCCCTTATCCGCTTCTAATGATTTTTTTAATTCCTTAAATACAGGTATTTTTTGTTTTTCATCTCTCATATCAATGAAATCAACAACTATAATTCCACTTAAATTTCTTAACCTAATTTGTCTTCCTACTTCTTTTGCAGCCTCTAAATTAGTTTGCATTATAGTTTTATTAAAATCTCTACCTTTTGTATTTTTTCCACTATTAACATCTATTACATACATAGCCTCTGTTTTATCTATTACAATATATCCACCACAAGGTATATTCACCTTTTTATGTCTTAATTTGATTATTTCTTTTTCTATCCCACTATAATCAAATAACGTCCTCGTACCTTCATAAAGTTTAAATTCAACATTGCTATGATTGTTAATTAAATCCTTTATTATCTCAAGAAATTCTTCATCATCTACAACGATTTTAGTTTTTCTATTATCAAGCTCTTCTAAAAACCTTGTAATTAAACTATTTGATTTAATTTTTCCTATATTTTTAGAATATTTAAGCTTTCTTTCCATATCATCTTTTTTATTTAAAAGATAATTTAGTTCTTCATTTAACTCCTCATCTGTTGCAAATTCAGCATCTGTTCTAAAAACAATTCCAATTCCTCTAATTGGATTTATAAGAGTAGTTAATCTTCTTCTTTGTTCTACATTAGAAATTCGTTTTGATACAGTTATTCCTTCATCTCCTACTGTTAAAACAATGAATTTACCTAGTATAGTAACTTTATTGCTAACTTTAGCACCTTTATTTCCTAAAGGCTCTTTTAATACTTCTACTAATAACTCCTGGCCTTTTTTTATTCCAACTCTTTTTAACTCTTCACTGTAATACATATAAGCTTCTTTTTCTAAGCCTATATCTAAAAATACAGAATTAATTCCAGGAATTATATTCTTAACTCTAGCTTTATATACTTCTCCAATTTGTGGATTAATGGAGTCCTCTTCTACAAGACACTCCATTAATTCACCCTGTTCTTTTACTGCAATTCTAATTAAGCTCTCTCTTTTTTCAATGAAAATTTCTCTCATATCAAAACTACCTTAAATCCCCTTATATAAAGGAACATACTTATTATTTTTTAATATATACATTTCTTCTCTTTTTATATTTACAAAAGAATCTACGTTAACTTCTGATATTTTACCTTTTAAATATGTTACTAAAAGATCAGCAGAAAGATTCTCCCTACTACCTGTTGCTATTAACGTATTTAAAACTAATTCATTATCTTTTACCCAATATTTAAATTCTTTAACAAAAGGTTTTATATCAGTAAGCTTTTCACCTTTTTTAGTTTTCTTAACTATTTCCCATTTAGATTCATTTAAAGTATTCATCATTTCTTCTTCAACCTTAGAAGTTCCATTAAGTTTTATTTTAATTATATATCTTGCACCATCCAAAAGTGCCATAGCTTGTGGCAATCTCTTAATGTTCTCTACTATTTCAACAGGTGTAGCATGTAAGAACTTAATTGTTGGAGGCGCACTAACATTTAACTTTTCTATAACTTCTCCTACTCCAAGAGATTCTGTTAAAACTAAATCTAAATATTCGCCATCAGAATAAACTCCTACTGAAAGTGGTTGTGCTATTGATAAAGACATATGAGGATTAAACCCCTTTGAATATTCAACTGGTAATCCTGATCTTTTTATTATTCTTTGAATAGTTCTCATTAAATCTAAGTGACCAATAAATTTAATGTTCTCGCCTTTAGTAAATTTAATTACGTATCGCACCTTCAAAACACTTCCCTTCTTTAAAGTTTACGTTTATTCCACATCCTGTACATCCTTCTAAACAATTCCTAGTAAGCTCGGCTTTTTTCGCCTTCTCATTTTCTCTCTCCAGATATTTTCTATTAACTCCAATATCTATAAAATCCCATGGAAGTATCTCTTCATAACTTCTATCTCTATATACATAGAAATCTGGATCTAAGTTACATTCAGCCATAGCTTCATTCCATATATCCATTTTGAAGTATTCTGACCAACCATCAAATTTAGCACCTTTTTCAAATGCTTTTATTAAAACATCACAAGTTCTTCTATCTCCTCTTGCGAATACAGCTTCCATAAATGAAGTTTCTTGCTCATGATAGTTATAAACTATACTTCTTGATTTTATAGCACCTCTAACAGCTTTAATTCTTTCATCAACTATTTCTGGTCTAGCCATTGGAGCCCATTGGAATGGAGTAAATGGCTTTGGAACTAATATAGATGTACTTACTGTAATCTTTAATCCCTTATTTCTAACGTTCTTTGGAATTCCAAAGTAAACATCAGCCATTTTCTCTGCTAATTCACCAATTCCTGCTGCGTCTTCTGTTGTTTCATAAGGTAATCCTAATATGAAGTATAATTTAATAGTACTCCATCCTGATTCAAAAGCACTCTTAGCCGCTTCTAAAATTCTTTCTTCAGTTAACCCCTTATTTATTATGTCTCTCATTCTTTGAGAGCCAGCTTCAGGAGCAAAAGTTAATCCCGTTTTTCTAACCTTTTGAATCTCTTTAATTAAATCTACTGAAAAAGCATCAACTCTTATTGATGGAAGAGCTATACCAACCTTATCTCCTTCATGTTCTAAAATTAAACTAGATATTAAATTTTGAATATTAGAATAATCACAAATACTTAAAGAAGCTAAGGATACTTCATTATATCCAGTAGCTTTAAGAGCTTTTCTAGCTTGCTCTAATAACGTATTAGTAGTCTTTTCTCTAACTGGTCTATAAATCATTCCTGCTTGACAGAATCTACATCCATTTGTACATCCTCTAGCTGTTTCTAAAACAACTCTATCGTGGACTATCTCAGTATAAGGAACTATCATTTCATCTGGGAATGCTACTGAATCAAAATCATTAACTATTCTCTTTTTAACTTTAGCTGGAACATCTTCGTATTTAGGTTTAAATTCCTTTATAGTTCCATCTTCGTTATATGTAACATCATAAAGACTTGGAACATAAATTCCACCTATCTTTGATATTTCTCTTAAAAATTCCTTTTTATTAACTTTTCCATTAGCTTTATGTCTTGCATAAACCTCTAAAACATCATTCATCATTTCTTCACCTTCACCAATTTCGAAGAAATCTACGATATCATATAAAGGTTCTGGATTATATGCACAAGGGCCTCCAGCCATAATTATTGGCTCATCTTCTCCTCTTTCACTTGATCTTATAGTTATTCCTGACATATCAAGCATATTTAATATATTTGTATAACTCATTTCATATTGAAGAGTAAATCCTAACATATCAAATTTATCTAATGAAGTTTTAGTCTCTAAGGAAAATAACTTTATATCATTTTCTCTCATTAACCCTTCCATATCTGGCCATGGTGTAAATACTCTTTCACAATATGTATCTTTTCTTTCATTTATAGTATGATATAAAATTCTTGTTCCTAAGTGAGACATACCAACTTCATATACATCTGGAAAACAAAATGCAAATCTTATATTAACATCATCTGGATTTTTTATAACTTGATTTAATTCTCCACCTACATATCTAGATGGCTTTTCTACCTTACATAAAATATCATCAGTTATTTTATTCATAAGTACCCTCCTTTAATTTATCAATAAACTTACTCATAACAAATTAAATATTACGAAGCAATATTTTAAATTTAAACTCTTAATATTTTGAACAGAATTTGTCTAGGTCAAAATATCAAGAGTTACCTACAACAACTTTAATATATTTCTAAGCTTGTAACTTTCATAATTATCTTTACTATTCTAGCATATTAGTCATGAAAAAGTAAACTAATTCGAAGATATGCTCCTTATATTAAAATATTCCTCTAATGTAATATTTCCATAAAGTTTTAAAGCTTCTATTAATTCATCTTCATGCATTATAAACAAAAGCTTTAAATCATCATCTAGTATATAAAATGAATTAAATCTATTTTTATCTATTATTGCCATAACATTAATTAGACCTAATTTGTAATATACCGATATACTCTTATTTTCAATATACTTATTTCTTAATAGCTTATTTCTTTTTACAAATATATTTCTCATCAATATATACATAGCTGATTTTTTCTCACCTTTAGTTATTAAACAAATTATTATAGCTGCAACAATTAAACTAACATTTAGACTTTTACTATATATAAATGCAATTAAAGTAATAGTAATTAGAAATATTGCAATAATATAACTTATTTTAGAAATTATATCATTAACCTTTTTATATAATATTTTTTCTGATAATATAATTTCTAATATTCTAGAACCATCTAAAGGATATGCCGGAAGAATATTAAAAAATAATAAACTTAAATTAATATTAATTATTTTATCTATAATACTATTATTAATTATTAAACCAACAAGAAAAAATATAAATGCAATGGCTAGATTCATACATGGTCCAGCTAAATATATTTGAGCTTTTTCCTTCTTAGATAATTCATCAATATTTATAAATTCTGCATTGGTACCATATATATGAATCTTAAAGTTATTGAATTTACAGCCATTTTTTTTAGCTACAACTATATGGGATATCTCATGAAGAAATATACTTATAAATGCTAAAATAATTGATTTATTTAAACTAAGAAGTATAAAAAATAATATAATTTCAGCTAAAACACTTTTTTTCCATCTATCCATTTATAGCTCTCCTTTATAGGCTTACACTCTATTAATAACCACCTTCCTATTAGGATTTTTCATTTTTAAAAATCAGCTTCTCCTCCATTTAAACTTGTCTTTATGTAATTATTTAACTTATTTAATATTTCTGAAATGTCAATGGATTCAATATCTTCATTGTTGATACTATAGCTTGTATCATTAATTACTGCCTTTACATTTTTATAAGAATCCTGTTCATTTGGGGAATATTTAAAATAAAAAGCTGCCATAAACATAAATATAACAACAACTAATTGATAAATAAAAACATTAACCATACTTGAAAAAAAATCTTTATTCTCTCTCTTTTTAATTCCACCTCCATAAACGTCATCAAATGTATTTCTTCTATAAACTGGCGATGTGTTTTTTCCCAAATTCTTATTTTGTAATTCTTGATAGTATCTTTTGTATTGATAATTATAACTACTCATTCTTTCCTCCTGAAAAATTGCTTATTAGATTATATTTTTATAAGCAAAAAAATATGCAATATATTGTATCTACAATATATTGCATATTTAACTCATTTAAAAATTTAATTTTTTTCGTCTCATTCCTATATTAAGAACTAATCCTAAGGAAAGAATAGTTGTTGCTAAAGAACTTCCACCATAACTAACTAATGGCAATGTTATACCTGTGATAGGCATTAATCCTATAGTCATTCCAATATTTTGCCATATTGCAAATAAGAAATATGCAATCATACCTGTTGTTAGTATAGTTCCAAATAAGTCCTTTGCTGTCCGTGCTATATTAATCATTCTTGATATAAGTAATCCATATAATGATAGTAAGCAAATTGCTCCAAAAGTACCCCACTGTTGACATATTTGACTAAAGATAAAGTCTGTTTGTATTTCTGGAACATATTGTGATGCATATCCCCCTGTCCCATCATTAGCTAATGAATCAAGAGTTCCAAAGAATCCTCCTGAACCAATGGCTATAAGAGACTGCCTTAAATGATATCCTGATCCTGATGTATCCGTTTCAGGATTACTGAATGACGTTATTCTTCTCTTTTGATAATCTTTTATTAAACCTGAGTTCCACACTAATACAATACCTACTATTAATGCACCTAATCCACCTAAAATTATTCTTTTATCTAATCCACCTATAAAGAAAACACCTAAAACCATAAAGAATAATACCATTGTCATTCCCATATCTGGTTGGATTACTATAAGTCCTGCTGGTATTATTGCATAAAAAGCTAGTACAAAGAAGTTTTTTAAATTGTTTATTTCTCCATCCATATCTTCTAACTTCTTACCTAGCATCATAACAGTTGCGATCTTTGCTAATTCAGCTGGCTGAAATGATAATACCCCTAATCTTATCCATCCTTGAGCCCCATTAATTCTTGAACCTATTATAAAAACTAAAACTAGCAATGCAATTGATGTCCAATAAAATATTGGCGTAAATGCTTTAATTATTGAATAATCTATTGCCAATACAAAATATAATAATATTATTGCTCCCACAAAAAATAATGATTGTTTTAATGGAAATAACATTCCACCAGTAGACGCTTTTTTAGCAAGATATATATTAACTATACCGAACATCGTTATCAATACTATAGATATAAACATCCATATATCTACTTTTTTTAAATTTTTTAAATTCAGTTTAAACTTTGATAAAGGTATCATATTTTTACCTCCTTGAATTTATACTTACTTATTATATCCTATTTCCCGATTTTTCTCCATAAATAATTATATTACTACATATAAAATTCATAAACTTTTAAGAATTAATAATTCTTCATATACTACTTCATTATATATATTTCAAGATACTCAAATTCAGTATAAATTTGTTTAAACAATATAATTTGCTACATGTCTATTTTATTTATATAAAATTTTTAAAATGTTATTCTAATTTAAAAGAGACTGCTATTATCTTTAACAGTCCCTTTATACTATCTATTTCTTATATTCTTTATTGGAATATTTGCAATTAGTGCTGGCGAAGCTTCCCCTTGAATATCATCACTTCTATTTAACGATATCTCTACATCATTAGCATCGATCTCTATATATTTAGAAATAACTTCCAATATTTCTTTTCTTATCTTATCTAAAGTTTCAGGAGATAAATCACCTCTATCATGAATAAGTATTAACTTTAATCTATCTTTAGCCACTTCTTTTGGTGTAGTTTTATTAGAAAATACCCTTAATAAATCCATATAGCCTTTATCCCCCTAGCTTTTTTTAAAAATTCTTTTTATAGCTGAAAAAAATCCTGTAGATTCTGTTCCTAACTTCAATAAAGGAACTTCTTCACCTGTAATTCTTTTAGCTATATTTCTAAACGCTTGACCTGAAAGAGCTTTCTCATCTAAAACTATAGGTTCTCCTTTATTAGTTGAAACAGTTATACTTCTATCATCAGGTACAACACCTAATAACTTAACAGATAAAGTTTCTATAATATCTGAAACGTCAAGCATATCTCCTCTTTTTGTCATTTCATAATTTAATCTATTAACTATAACAGAATGATCTTCTAATCCTTTTGCATCTAATTTTCCTATTACTCTATCAGCATCTCTAACTGAAGTGATTTCCGGATTAACTACTACTATAGCTTTATCTGCACCAACAACAGAATTTTCAAATCCTTGCTCAATTCCAGCTGGTGAATCAATTAATACATAATCAAATTCCTCTTTAAGCTTATTAACTAAGTCAAACATATCTTGAGCTCTTATATCATCTTTGTCCTTTGTTTGAGCTGTTGGTAATAAACAAAGATTAGTATATCTCTTATCTTTTATCAATGCTTGTTTTAATCTACATCTATTTTCAATTACATCTATTATAGTGTAAACTATTCTATTTTCTAATCCCATTAGCACATCAAGATTTCTTAATCCAGTATCACCATCAACTACGACAACTTTTTTTCCTAATGCTGCTAATGCAGTTCCTAAATTTGCAGTTGTTGTAGTCTTTCCAACTCCACCCTTTCCTGATGTAACAACGATCGAAATTCCCATTTAAATCCCTCCACTTTAGTAAATATATTTATTTGGCAAATACGGTTCTACTACTATATAACCATCCTTTATTTTTGCAACCTCTGGATAAGATGGCTTTAATCCATCGTCTGGCGATATAGTTAATACATCTGAAATCTGCATTAATTCAGGTTGCATAAAAAATGCAGCTATTATAGATTTTTTATTTCCTCCAATACCAGCTCTTACATGCCCTTTAATGCTTCCAAGAACTATAATATTCCCTCCAGCAGAAACTTCCGCTCCACTATTAATATCTCCTATTATAATAATATTACCAGGGTAATCAACAGACTGTCCACCCCTTATTGTTTTCTTGATAAATTTAGTTTTTCCTTCATTAATTCCATTAAAAAATTTAACTGAATTATTTTCTTTAACTTTATTAATATCATCAAAAATACAATCTTTTATATCTATCTTTTTAAATAATTCTTCCTTCAACCTAATTATTTCAGAGTCCTCAATATGTTTAAGATTAGCTGTTATTCTTAGTATTGAATTTTTGTAAAATCCCTTATTTTTTGATAAACTAGATACTAACACCTCTAACATATCATCAAAACTTACAAATTTCTCCATGTCTATTATAATATTTACGCCATCTTTATCGCCTTTTATTTGTATTCTTTCATCCTTCATTGGCCATCCTCCACCAATTAAAAACTCAATTTACTTTTAATTATATCATATAACTACAATTAAAAACACAATGTGCTTAAAAGTATTATAACCCTTCTACAAATTATAACCTATTTTTCCAATATACGCATTATTAATTATAATTTAACAATACTTTTAAGTAAATAATATCTTTATAAATTATTTAAATTTTAGTATTAAAATAAGAGAAGTTTAATAATTACTTCTCTTATTTTAATTGTATTTATTCAGTTTCTTGAGTTTGTTCTTCTTGAACTTCTCCTTCAGCTTCCTGTTGTTGACTTTCTTCCTCAGCCTCTTGATTATTATCAGCCGGTGCTTCTACAACATACTTTTGGAATGTTTCTGAAGTCGATGCATAATTAGGGTTAATAGTTAATAATTCATCTTTAAAGAAAGCTTCATATATTCCTTTATGAACATAAGCACTATTTCCCCCTCTATTACCATCATATATAGTTGAGAATATAGCTATTTGTGGATTATCCATCGGTGCAAAACTTATATAGTTTGCATATGCTTTTCTTCCTTGAAATTCATATTGTTCTGAAGTTCCAAAGTCAGCAGTTCCTGTTTTACCCACAACTTCAATAGGGAAATTACCAAATAACTCATATGCTGTTCCATTAGAAGGTGAAGTATTAACTCTTCTCATACCTTCCTTAACAATTTGTAATATCTCTGGATCAATTGGATTACTTTCTACAACCTCAGGAATAAACTCTTGAATAACTTCACCTGTAGGTGATGTTACCTTATCAACTATAGAAACCTTATATCTAGTTCCTCCATTTGCTAATGTAGCAACATAATTTGCCATTTGTAATGGAGTAAATGTATTCATACTTTGTCCTATAGCATCTTGTACTAAGTTAATTGGTGATGTTATTTCTGAAGTCTGATTTGTTACAGTAAAGTAAGCAATAGCATTTGCTACTATTTTAGCCTGAGCATCAATATCTACTTTTTTATTGTTATCAGCCTCATACTTAGCCACATTTTCTTTATATTTATCAGATACTTCCATTATCTTCTTAATAGTACTAAGTATGCTTTTAGCATATTCATCTTGACTAGTAATTTGCTCATCAGTACCAACCTTAAGCAATGTTTCTTTAATATTATTTTTTAAACTAGTTTTTAACTCCTTTAATTCATCTGAATCAGTACTTACATCACTAATATCAAATGGTACAAATGAATATCCATAATATACTCCTTCTTCAAGAGCTGGAACTATTGAATATTTCGCATTTGAAGCAAGCCTTTTTCTCCATGATACAAAGTTATATGTTTGCCCAAAGTTTTCATATATTTGAATACCTGTAGATGCATTTTTATTTCCTTCTACACCAAGCCCAAATTTCCATGCATAACGAGCTATTGAGTTAAGAGCATCTATATTAGCACCATTTTTCTCATATAATCTAATAGCTGTCTCATAAAAGAAATAGTTAGATGATACTTGAAGCGCTTTTCTTACATCAGTAATTCCATTACCTATCTTTTGAAAGTTCTCAAGTACTTGATTTCCTGTATATTCATTACTCCAAAGTCCTACGTCATTAACTGTAAAATCTTCTGTTATAGCCCCTTCAGTTAATGCTGCAACAGCTGTTAATGGTTTAAATGTAGACCCGGGTGGAACAAATGCCTGAGTAGCATAATTAAACATTGCTCTTGGATAAAGATCATATTTATCTTCTCTAACTCCATCTTCATTTTCATCAGGGAAAAGTTGATCTAAAGTTCCTGTAGCACCACTACTTTGAATATGTTGTGTACCAAATGACTCTAAATCTGGATTGAAATATTCGTTATATTTCTCTGTACTTAATTCACTTGGAATTGCAAAATCATTAGGATCAAAATCTGGATAGCTTGCCATAGCAATAACTCTACCAGTATTAACTTCTATTGCAACAACTGCTCCTCTTGTTGCACTTGTTAACCCTTCTGATTGTAATTTTAATATCTGATCTTTTAAACCCTCTTGAGCTGCATATTGAACATCCTTATCTATTGTTAAATGTACATTATTGCCAGGATAAGATTCTAACTTAAATAACTCTTCTGTTGTTCTACCTTGAGAATTTACCTTTACAGTAGTTCCACCCTTTGTTCCTTTTAACTGTTCTTCAAATGCTGATTCTATTCCTGATACACCAATTAAATCAGTAGATGTATCATACCCCTTTAATTCATATACTTCTTGTTGTGAGCTACTTATTGATGATACATAACCTACAACAGCTGAAGCTAAAGTTCCATACGTATAGTATCTAACAGGTTTTAAACTAACATTTATTCCAGGCAAGTCATTTAATTGTTGATAAACGACAAAAGCAGTATCTCTATTTATATTACTAGCTATTGTTATATTTGAATAACCACTATAACTTCCTATCTTTATAGCATCTTTTACTACTATATATCTTCTTATTTGTTGTATAGAATATTCTTTTAATAAATCATCTAATATTTCTTTACCTGTTGCATCTTTATATTTTTTAGCTAATTCATTAGCCTCTTCTGAAGTATAGTCTTCTGGTAATAACAGTTTATACAAATTATAACTTTTAACAAGATAATAAAAAGTATCTTCTGCTGATATTTTCATAAGTTCATCATTAACTTCATTTATCTCTTCATCAGTATAATCCCCTTCTTTATTACCAAATTTTTTATTTTCTATATCTTCATTTAATCCTCTATCTCTTTTAAATCTTACTTCAAGTGTTCTTCTACTAGATTCGTTATCTGTTTTAAAATCGAAATATATTCCACCATTTTCATCGACCTTAAGGGCCAAATCATCCTGGAACTCCTCTCCATTATCCTCTAATATCTGAAAAACCTTATCCATAGTTTTAAAAAATAAATTTGTTGAGTCCACAGTTTCCATATAAGTTAAAGTATAAGTTTGCTTGTTAGTTGCTATAACATTGCCATTACTATCATATATATTTCCTCTTGGAGCTTCTTCTGAAATAAATTTAGTAGAGCTTACATCAGCCTTTTCTTTATAATCATCGTATTTGTATACTTGAAGATATAACAACTTACCAACAATAGTTCCCATAATTATAAACATAATTATATACAAAACAGAATATCTAGAGCTCTCCTTATTTTTTTTAGGTTTATTAACTATCATTTAAACCTCCATGTATTCCTATCTAAATATTTATCTAAAGTTTTTAAGATTAAAGTATAGAAAAGCATCATACAAATCGCATTTAATACACAAGAAATTAAGGCTACTTGTATGTCAATTGTTTGTGAAAATAATTTAAATATAACCACTACCCCTAAAACTTTTAAAACCGAAATACCTAACGCTGTCAAAATTGGTACTAATCTATTTTCCTTAAATATACTTTCTCCTATTTTGGCACATAAAAGGCATAAAAGCATATTTAAAAATAAATTTACTCCAAAACCTGAAAAGAAAAATATATCTTGTAAAAATCCACTTACTATTCCTATAAAAATAGCTTTTTCTTTACCTCTAATGATTGAGTAAGCCATGGCAAATGTAAATAATAGACTTGGGAATGACCCTTGTATTGAGTAGTAAGGCAATAAAGTATTATCAATAATTAATAAAAATATTAATAAAATTACTAAATATAATTTCTTCATACTTCTACTCTCCAATATTAATTTCTTCTTTTGGAACTACAACAAATAATCCCTCTAACTTATTAAAATCTACATATGGCTTAACAATAGCTTTCTTCATAATTCCAACACTATCAACTTCTAGTGAAACTACCTCACCAATTCTAATTTCTTGTGGATACATCCCTCCAAGTCCAGAAGTTAAAATTACATCTCCTTCCTTTATTTCGGAATCTATTGGAATATTAGATAAGATAGTTAAATTTTTGTTTTTACTATCTGTAATTCCTTGTAATATCCCTGTTGTCTCTCTAGTACTTTCTACCATAGAAGCTACTGCAATATTTTCATTTAATATAGTTTGAACTATGGAATAATTACTTTCTGACTTTGTAACTTTTCCAACTAGTCCTGCTGGAGTTATAACTATCATGTCCTTTTTTACTCCATCATTAATACCCTTATCAATTATATAACCATTAGAAATATTTCCTCCACTATACCCAACTATATTGCATCCTAAATAATTATAATTTTGATTAGCTTGAGAATAATCAAACATTTCTCTTAATGTTGTATTTTCTTCTTTCATTCTATTATATTCAATTAGCTTATTTTCTAATTCTGCATTTTTTGCTGCAAGTTCTTCATTTTCTTGCTTTACCTTTGAAAAATTAATAAAAAAATCAAAAGATCCTTTTAGCTTATCATTTGCATTATAAATTATTTTTTGTAATGGACTAATAACACTACCTACACCACTAGAGATAATACTTGAATTACTTTTTAAACTGAAAATAATTATACCTAAAAAGGCAACTGACAGTACCACTATAGTTACTGCCAGTTTATTTTTAAAAGGTTTCATTATTGACCTCTTTGAGTCTTGCTTAATTCATCAAAATTCTCTAGTGCTTTTCCTGCTCCTAAAACAACACAATCTAATGGTGTCTCTGCAATATGAACAGGCATGTTTGTTTCGTGGTTTATTAATTTATCTAGCCCTTTTAGTAAAGCTCCGCCTCCAGCTAACATTATTCCCTTTTCCATTATATCAGCTGATAATTCTGGTGGAGTCTTTTCTAATGTAGTTTTTATTGATTCAATAATTGAATATACTGGCTCTTTTAATGCTTCTCTTATTTGATCCTCTGTTATTGTAACTATCTTTGGAAGACCTGTTATCATATCTCTTCCTTTGATATCCATAGAAGCATTTTCATCATCTATCTTATATGCTGATCCTAATTCCATTTTTATTTGTTCAGCAGTTCTTTCACCAATCATTAAGCTAAACTCTTTTTTAACATATGCTATTATCGCTTGGTCTAACTCATCTCCAGCAACTCTTAATGACTTACTAGTTACTATTCCTCCTAATGAAATAATAGCTACTTCAGTAGTTCCTCCACCGATATCAACTATCATACTTCCTGTAGGTTCACCAACTGGAAGTCCAGCTCCAATAGCCGCTGCCATTGGCTCTTCCATTAAAACAACATCTCTTGCTCCAGCAAATTTTGCTGCTTCTTCAATAGCTCTTCTTTCTACTTCTGTTACTCCTGATGGATAACATACTATTATTCTTGGACTTGTAAAAGCACTTTTACTTGTTACCTTTTCTATTAATTTTTTAAGCATAGTTTGTGCAACATCAAAATCTGCAATAACTCCATCTTTAAGAGGTCTTATTGCTACTATGTTACCTGGTGTTCTACCTATCATAAGCTTTGCTTCTTGACCAACTGCTAGAGGTTTTCTTGTATTACTATTTATTGCTACAACTGAAGGCTCACTTAACACAATACCTTTTCCTTTAACGAAAACAAGCGTGTTAGCTGTTCCTAAATCTATTCCCATATCTTTATTACTACTGAAAAATCCCATATGAATTCCCCTTTCAATTATATAATTCCTTTTTCCTTTAAACTAACATATTTATTATTACCAATAATAATATGATCTAACAATTCAATTCCCATAATCTTTCCACATTCTTTTAGCCTCAGAGTTATATTAATATCCTCTTTACTTGGATTAGGGTCTCCTGATGGATGATTATGACAAACTATTATGCTTGCACTTCCTCTATGAATTGCCTCCTTAAAAACTTCCCTTGGATGAACTATAGATGAATTCAATGTTCCTTTAAATACATCTTTAGTTCCTATTACAATATTCTTAGTATTTAATAGTATTAATTTAAATACTTCTTGTTTAAAATTGCTCATTTCATTAATTAATAATGTTGAAACATCTTTAGGCGACGAAATTTTAAAATTTTCTCTTTGAGATTTTAAAGTTCTAAACCTATTAAACATCTCTATCATAGCAATTATCTGACAAGCCTTTACTTTCTTAATACCTTTAATTTTACTTGCTTCTTCAAAACTTACATTTAAAAGTCCGTCTAAACCATCTAGCTCAATTAGTAGTCTTTTACTTAAAGCTATGACGTTTTCTCCCTTTGTACCTGTTCTTAATAATATAGCTAACAGCTCTTCGTTACTTAAACTTTCTACTCCAAACTGAAGTAGCTTTTCAACTGGTCTTTCGTTTAATGGTATATCACTTACTCTTATATTTTCTGCCATAAGCACTCCTTTAAGTAATAATATCCATCCCCCAATTATAAAACTTCTTTTATCATTTTGTTTAGTAAGTTTAATGGTAATCCAACTACATTATAGTAACATCCATTTATCTTTTTAACAAAAACCCCACCGAAGCCTTGTATTCCGTAGGCACCAGCCTTATCTAAACATTCTTCAGTGTCTATGTACTTCCATATTTCCTCATCTGAAAGCTCTGAAAAATAAACCTCTGTATACAGACATTCACTTTTTATCACTTTTGTAGTATTATTAATAACTGTAACTCCAGAATATACTCTATGCACGTTATTACTTAGTGCCTTAAGCATTCTAAAAGCATCATTTTTATCTTTTGGTTTTCCAAGCACATTATTATCTATAACAACTATAGTATCAGCTCCTATTATTATGGAATCTTTACTACAATTTAATGATACTGACTTAGCTTTCCCCTCTGATAATATTTTAACATAACTTTCTATGTCATTATCAACTTGTACTGAATCTTCATCAAAATCACTAACTCTAACTTCAAAATCTCTTACTATTCTAGATAATAACTCTTTCCTACGCTCTGAAGCAGATGCCAATACAAACTTCAAAATATCACATCCTACAGTCATTTATTAAGTATTATTCCCAATTTAACGTTAGTCTTACACTTGACTTTAAATTTTAATTTAAAACACAATAAAAAAGAGGTAAATTCTTGTCACCTATCTTTATTTCTAATATAGTTTATCACTTAATAGATATTCAAACAAGCATTTTCCTCTTTTTATATATGAATTTTTTGTAGAATATTACATAAAATTTTCTTAATTTTTATTGTATTTTTTTACATTTATTGATATATATTAATTTTCCTTTTTCTATTTATTAAAATTTAACAAAACTTTATATAAATATTGTATTTCATTAGAAACATCTTCTTTCTTTAGTTCTGTTCCTAATTCATTAATATGTTTTTTTAAATCAGATAAAACTTCATGTTTATCTCCTTCTTTTATATCATCTAATTTACTTACCCAGTCTTTAAAATCTGTAGTATCAAAAGATTTTACATCATCCTTAAATGCAGTGTCTAATATTTCTAAATAGCCATTATAAATCCCTGCTATTTGATTTTCAATAGCACTTTCACTATTAAGATTAAATTCCACCTTAGCACATTCAATACCACTTGCAGTTAATCTATCTATAACAGCTTGCCCCTCATCTCCCTCATAAACTCCAGCCAAAACTTTAAACTTATCTGCATCATTATATATAAAAGCTCCATATTCATTAGCTACCTTATTAAATGTTTCTTTTGCATTATCTTCTTGTGCAAAATATCCACATTGAATAGCCATGAAACTAGTGTTGATAGTTCCTTGAGTAGTTTCTGAAGCTGCATCAGTATTTGCTACTTCAGCATTTACTTGAGCATCTGCCTCCCCTTCTGAAACATCACTACTTGCATTCTCTGAATTATCCGTCTGAACTTGCTCACTTTTACTACTAGCATCAGCTGTACTTGCATTATTTAATGGTAAAAAATGAATTATAACATTAGCAAGTAATACTCCTACTATTATTACAAATGCACTCATACCAATAAATGATACAATAAGTTTTAAAATATCATTATTTTTCTTTTTCTTATAGTTATATCTCGTATACCTCACTTTCTCATCCTCCCAACCCTTAACTTATTATGTTTTTTACTTATTACATTACAATATATTCATTAATACTCACTTATATACATAATAAAAATAACTTTTCTTTTCATCAAAAAAACGAAGACATTACATCTTCGCCTTTTTGCTAACTATTTAATTTCTTTAAGTATTGCTTTTAAATATTCATAACAATTTCTTACTGATGAGATACTCATATGCTCATCTGGAGTATGAACATCATAAAGATTTGGTCCAAAGCTTATCATATCAAGATCACCTAATTTTTCATTAAATAATCCACACTCAACACCTGCATGAATTGCAACTATCTTTGCTTCATTTCCATAAAGATCCTTATGAACCTTTTGGCAAATTTCTCTTATTTTTGAATCAGGGTTATATTCCCACCCTGGATAATCAGCTGTAGTTGTAAATTCTCCATCAAAAAGTTCAACTATAGTTTTACTTCTTAAAACTATTTCTTCTTTTAATGATGGTACTGAACTTCTTATCGCTGAGTCAAATTCTACAGCAGTATCACTAGTAGTTAAAACACCTAAATTAGTTGAACTTTCTACTAATCCATCTATTTCCACACTCTTTGAATTTATTCCATTTGGATATATATATAATAAATCTACAACCTTTTTAGTAGATTCATCTGTAAATTCTTTTTCTTCTTTATCATCAATTGATAAAGCTTCAATCTTTAATCCTGAATCTTGAGTTCTTAATTCATTACCTATAATATCATTCCAATTTCTTATTACATCTATAACTGTCTTTTCATCACTAGAATTAATAGTTATAACAGCCTCAGCTTCTCTTGGAATAGCATTATTCTTAGACCCACCATTTAATTTAACAATATTAAATTCAACTTCTTTTGATAGCCCTTTAAGAACTCTACCTAGAATTTTATTTGAATTTCCTCTTTCCTTAATTATATCCATACCAGAGTGACCACCTTTAAGTCCTGATATGTTTATTTTTATTAATTTTTTATCTTTAATATCTTGTTTTTCTATATTTAAAGTTGCTGTGCTTCTTATTCCACCTGCACAACTTACTAAAAGATATCCTTCTTCTTCATTGTCCAAATTTATTAGTATCTTACCATCTATATGTTCTTTATTAATAGCCATTGCCCCAGACATTCCTGTTTCCTCGTCTGTAGTAATTAATACTTCTATTGGTGGATGTGGAATGTCATTTGAAGCTAATATTGCCATAGCATAAGCAACTGCAATACCATTATCAGCGCCTAATGTTGTATCTGTTGCATATATATAATCATCTACTATTCTTAATTTTAATGGATCTTTTTCAAAATCATGTTCTACACCATTGTTTTTTTCACAAACCATATCCATATGACCTTGAATAATAACAGTTGGAGCATTTTCATACCCTTTAGTACCTGGCTTTTTTATTATAACATTTAATGCTTTATCTTGAATTGATTCAAGTCCTAAACTTTTACCAAAATTTAATAAATAGTCACTTATTCCTTTCTCATTTCCTGATCCTCTTGGAATATTAGAAATCGCCTCAAAATACTCAAAAACTTTTTTAGGTTCTAAACTTTGTAAAATATTCATTTTAAGTCTCCTTATTGTTTAATTATGTTAAAATAATTATATATTAATTAGTATATCATATCTATATAGTAGTTAAATTTATTCTATATAATTTTTATTTTAATTAATTTGAAGTAGTTTTATACAAAAGACTAAAATAATTTTTACAATGGATCCTGAAAATGATAATAAAAGGCAATGATATTATCTTAGTAAGTATATATCATCACCTTTTATTTATAAATCTATTCTTAAATTAGTTAAATAACCCCTTAAATAAATCTCCTAATGTAACATCATCATCGTTATCATTATATTGTAAATATTCATTTGATCTTTCAACTGCATCTTTAATACTTAAAGAAACTCTCTTATTTTCTTTATTAACATCAAGAACTTTAACTTTAACCATTTGTCCTATTTCAAGAACATCTGATGGTTTTGCTATATTTTCATCTGTAATTTCATTTATATGAACTAACCCTTCAACTCCAGGGAATAATTCTAAAAATGCCCCAAATGACATAAACTTAACTACCTTACCTTCAATTATATCACCTGATTTTATATTATCAGCATGAACTTTCCATGGTTCTTTATCTACATCTTTTAATATTAAAGACACTCTTTCATGTTCTGCATCTATATCACCTACAAATACAGTAACCTTATCTCCAATATTTACTACATCTTCAACTCTTTTAACTCTTTCCCAAGATAAATCATTTATATGAATTAATCCAGTAATTCCGCCAATATCTACAATAGCTCCAGCCTTAATAATCTTCTTAACTACACCTTCTCTTTTTTCACCACTATTTAGATTTTTCCAAAGCTCTTTTTTCTTAGCTTGGTAATCCTCTTCTTCTAGTACTCTTCTAGAAGCAACAATTTTTCTACTTCTTAAATCTAATTCTATTAACTTAACTTCAATTTCTTTTCCTAATAAAGTACTTAGTTCGATTCTTTCTCTTGAAGCTAATGATGCTGGAATAAATACTCTAATTGATCCATAGTAAGCAACTAATCCACCCTTAACCTCTTCTTTTACTAATACTTTTATAACTTCTTCATTTTTAAAAGCATTTTTTAAATCCTCTTTTTCAGTTATTTGTAATGCTCTTAGCCTTGAAAGTTGAACATATCCCTCACCATCATTAGGTGAAATAACGTATACATCTATTGTATCCCCTGACTTAACAACTTCTAATGGAGAAACATCCCCTATTACTAATTCTTCCTTTGTTATTACTCCATCAAATGCATAATTAATATTAACTGTAACTTCCTTTTCATTAACATCTATAACTTGACCTTTTAATATATCTCCTGAATTAATTTTCTTAACATCAAATTCTTTTAAAAGATCTCCCATTGAATTTTCATTTAATTCAACTGACATAACCATTCACTCCTTTGTAAAAACATCTCATATTTAATTTTAAATCACCAGTAAATTTTATACAAGTAAAAATAAAAAGCCACTTTACAACAAGCAGCTTTAATTAAACTCTATAATATTTTTTTATCCTTTTTGATTGCATTGTAACAATAATTTATTATGTCACTGCGCTTTATTATTCCTATAAATATACCTTCATCATCAACTACTGGTACAAAATTTTGAGTTGTAGCTAACCTAATAATACTCTCAACATCCGCATTAATAGAAACACTCTTATGTTTTGTTCTTATAGCTATTTCACTAACTTTAACATTTTCTGTATTTTTAAAATTAAGATTTTCCGTGTTCTTTAATTTCCACAATAAATCTCCCTCTGTTAATGTTCCAACATATCTTCCATGCTTGTCTATTAGTGGTATTGCTGTATAACCATGATGCTCCATTCTCTCAATGACTTGTCTCATTGTTGCATCTATATATTCATAAATAACCTCATTTTTAGGAGTTAAAAGAAATGCAATATTCATATCTTCTTCCTTTCCTTTAAATCATACTTCTTATTCATTTTATCATATAATAAAATATAATTGTTATATGATATTTAAATTTAATAATTTCTTAATTTAATTCAACCTTGATTATAAATTTTATTCTTTAATTTATTTTCGTACCTTAAGTAATCATATTCATCTATTACAGTTGCAACCTCTTTATATATCTCTTCATCGCATAAACTCTTTTTGACAATAAGTTCATCTAAAATCTTACTGTTGCATTTTGTACATGTCCCTAAACATATAAATCTCCATCCAACTACACTAAACGGATAATCAACTCTAATTTTTCTTTGACATTTAGGGCATATTTGTTTTATCTTATTATAATCTAACTCTACTCCCTCTAATGAAGTTACTTCTAAAGCTGGCATTTTATAAATATCCTCTACTATATACTTTTTTATAGCTCTAGCGTTATATACATTCTTAAATACATGAGCTGTATATATAGAATCATTTAAAGCATCATGCAATGCCCCTTCATCCACTTTTATTTTTAAGGCCTTAAGAGCATTTTTTAAACTCAATGACTTTCTAAACCCTAATATCTTTGTTACATATTCTTGAATATCTAAATAGTTATTAATCCAACTTAAATCATTATACCCATAATGATTTGCATTTCTTATTATTTCGGCTATATCATCCTTAGCCCATGAACAAATTATATCCCCTTCATTAACCATACTTTTAAGTCTATTAAGACCTTCTATAAAATGAACTCCATTTTCTAAATCTTTTATATTTATTTTTGTTATATCTAATATTTTGGGATTTATTACTGGAATAACTGATGGCTTTATAAATACTTTCAATTCTTCACATGGTTGCATATGAATATCTAATTTGACTGCCCCTATTTCTATTATTTCATTTACTAAATCTAACTTTTTTAAATTTGGATAATCACTATATACATTAGGAATATACTTATGTATTCCACTTAAATTATTAAATTCTAAATCTATTATTATAAAAGCCAAAATTCTCCCCAACCCTTCTATTAATAGTAAATTAAGAAGATTAATTTTTGAAGTTAATCTTCTATATCAATACCTGCTAGCTTCATAAGATGCTTTGCATTTTGTGTTTCACTTTTTCCTCTTCTAAGAACATAATCAAAATTAATTTTATTATCCTTATAATCTTCTCTAAAGTTATAATTAACCAACCAACTTTTTTCTTTTTCTAAATTGCACAATTCTAAATCATGAGTAGAGACTAACCCAACTCCTTGAAGTTTAACAAGCTGTTCTATTAATATTCTAGCCCCATCATGCCTATCATTTGAATTAGTGCCCTTAAATATTTCATCTAATAAGAAAAATACTTTTTCCCCTGACTTAGCGGCTTCAATGACTAATTTTATTCTTAATATTTCAGCATAAAACGAAGATATATTTTCTTCTAAATTATCTTGTGTTCTCATACAAGTATAAATATTACTTATTCCACATTTAAATGATTTCGAAGAAGTTGGTAATCCTAAGTAAGTTAAAATCATATTAAATCCTATAGTTCTTAAAAAAGTACTCTTTCCTGACATATTTGATCCTGTAATCAAAGCAACTTTTTCACTACCATAAAGATTAAAATCATTAGGCTTAGCTCTCTCCCCTAATAATGGATGTGCTAAAGCCTTAGCTTCAACCTCGTTTACTCCTGATATGGTCGGGTAAGTCCACTCTTCATGTTCAAATGCTAAAATTGATAAACTTGCTAGTGCTTCTATTTCACCCATAATTTCAAGCCACTTCTCTAATTTATATCCATTTTTAATTCTCCACTCTTCTAAATTGCAAAGAATAAAAATATCACTCATTAAAAATACATTTATTATAAGATAGTAAGCATTTGATGTACTATCTCCTAACCAATTAACTATATTTTTTAACTTCTTCATTTCTACATTACAATTTATATTAGAGCTTATTAACTCCTTTTGAAGTTCTAATAACTTCTTAGATTCAAACTTTTCATCTTGTATTAATGATAATAAACTACTATATTTAATTATTTCTCTCTTATTTTTTATAAAGATATCTATTATAGTACTTAATCTTTTAGTTAATAACTTAATAACTAAATAATTTATCATCAAATCTAATAATACATATGTTATTGGAATACGTCCTATAATAGATAAAAATATAATTATTGATGTTATAGCTATAAAAATATATGATATATACTTTGTTGTGAAGCTATTTTTCTCTTCGCCTTTAGCCCACTTTAATAATTCTTCTATATTCTCTTTTTTCTTATTTTCTATACTAGCAGCAAAATATATATTTTCACAAAACTCTCTCTTATTTGCTAGCTCTTTTATAACCTCTTGATTATCTTGTATTTCATATCTTGTAGGTAAATTATTTACCATCATTTTATAAGCTAAATTTTTTCTACCAAAGCTAGTTTTAGTTACATTTATCCACTGAAACAAAGAGTTTTTTCCAAATATATCTAAATCATTAGAAAAACTATGATTTCTATTAATAAATTCCTTACCAATATCATCAAAATCCTTCCAAGTATTATCTAACCTTTTTATACCCTTCTCATAATAATTTAACATTGTTGATAGTCTTTTTTTAGTATTTATCTTTTCATTATGAAAAAATGCAACTACTAAAAATATAATTAATGCAAATAGAAAACTACCTCCCATGCTTTCTATATTGTTTTTCTTATAATAATAATACATTGATATTAATCCAATAATAACAACTATAAAGCGTATAATCGAAAAAACTATAAGTTTCCTTTCTAATTTTTCTAATTTACCATTAATTTTACTTATATTATTTTTATAATAATTTAATGATTTCTCCATCTACTTATTACCTCTTTAAATAAATCTACACTCTTAAGTTTAGACTATTTTTTCCATTTAATCCATATTAAATTATATTTTATGGTATTAATTTAATATAATTATGATCTATATTATTTTTTGAAAGAATACTTTCTTCCCTATCCTGACAAGTAAATATAATACACTGTTTAAAATTTTGATTAATTAAATATTTAATTGTTTTTTCTAATCTTTTATTATCATATTGAACGAATGCATCATCTAAATATATTGATACATCTTTACTTTTAAATATCATATCTATAAATGCTAACCTAAGAGATAAATTTAACTGATCATTAGCTCCATTACTTAATATATCTGATTTCATTAAGTTATTTTCATTTATAACCTTCATTTCATAATTATCAGCTACCATAACATCACTATATTTTCCATCTGTAAATCTACTAAATGAATCTATTACATTCTTATTAAGTATTGGTCCAAAACTATTTCTTATCTCTTGATATGCTTCCTGTAAACTTTCTATGGCAATACTACTTGCCCTTAATTCTTTTACCTTCTTCTTTGCTTCATCCTCAACTTCTTTAATTTCTTCTTCTATATCTGGTATTGTTCTTTTGCCATTAAACCTATTTTTTATTTCATTTTCAATATCCTTAATACTCTTCTCAACTTCTAATAACCTTAAATTTTTCTCCTTAATAACAGAATCTATTTCTTCTTCATTTTCATAGGAATACCTAAAATTAACATTAATTATATCACTTAATTCTTTCTTGATTAAATCTATATCTTTTCCTTTTGTTAAAATAGAATATGCTTCTTCTACCGATGCTAGATTTCTATTTATTTCATCTCTAAGTTTTAACTTCTCCTCTAACTCCTTTAAAATATCTTCAACCTCTAAAATATTTATATTTTGAAAACCTATAGTGGCTAATTTTTCTCTTATCTTTCTCTCTCTAATTTCTAATTGTTCTTTTGTTTTTTCTAGAGTATTTTTTAAACTTTTCAATTCAATCTCTAGTATATCTAATCCTTTAGATGCTTCTTGATATTTATTAACTTCAGTTATAAGTTCTACTAAATCAGTTGTCCCAGAAATATTTAAATACTCTTCTATTTCATCATTTACAACATCATATTCATATATAGATTTTTCTAAATCTAATAATTTCCTTTGAGATAGCTTTTCATTGATCTTTTCATTAATTTTATTTTGAAGTTTTATATAATCATCATATATCTTTAACTTTTTAAACAACTCTTTATAACTACTAATTCTTAATATATCACAATAATAATCTAAATCTTTCTCTATCTTATTTATATCTCTTTTTATAGAATCCATCCTTTTATTTTTTCCACCCTTATTAAGATAAATGCTGATTAATAAAACTAAAATTGATATACCAAAAATTATATATAATATTATATTTAATATTATATTTTTTGAAGCAATTCTTAATATTATTGATAATAGCGATACTCCCAATAAAAATCCATAAAATACATTATTGTTTTTATTTTTATTGTCATCTTCTACCAAACCTTTTAACTCTTTTAATTTTTCTTCATAACTACTTACTGTGCTATCTATTGCTTCCCTAAAATCATTAATAATTAAAGAATCTCCAATTAACTTTTTAGCTTCTCTTTCTTTAATATTTAAAAAATCAATTTCATTTTCTATAGATTGATTTAGATCAACTTTTTCTTTTAATACTTCTCTTCTAATATTTAGCCTTTCTAATATATTTAATATATTTTCAGGTAATTGTTCTATATACTCATACTTATCTAAAGGAGTTTTTAATTCTTTTAATTTTACTTCTTTTTCCCTAATATCTTCTTTTTCTGATTCTCTTGTATCTAATATATTTAAATACAAAGAATACTCTTCTCTTAATTCCTTTATAAATTCATCATTAATAAATTCATCATTATAAGTTAATAACTTATTTATATACTTTTCTTTATCTTTTAATTCTTGCTTCTTTTTGAAGTACTGTGTTATTTCTTCAAATTCTTTTTTAAGCTTTGTCTTCTTTAAAAATCTCTTATATATCTCTAAATTGTTAATTTCATTATTTAGATTCTTCTTTTCTAAATTCATATTAATCAACAATTCCTCATTATCTAAATTATGATTTGATAAATTATATGCTTCATATCTTTCACTTAGTAAATTACTATGCCTTTCATTTAATACATCTAGATATCCATTTTTCCTAACGTTAGAAATAGATTTTTTATACTTATTCAATTTTGCAATTGCCACCTCTACTGATACTTGTCCATCATCTATTCCTATGGAATTAGCTATTTTATCTATTATTTCTTCTTCTTTATCTTTTCTTACCTCAACTCCTAATTGAGAAATAAATAATGTATTAATAAAGGTAGCCCTATTTATATTAAAAAAGTATTTTCCCGGTTCTTCCTTTGAAATGTAATTTATCTCTTCTCCAGTAATAGCATCTATTATTAATGATGTATCTTCTTTTTTACTCTTACCAAAAGTCCTTCTAATTATATAATCCTTATTTTTAAATTCTACATATAACTCCCCACTAATAGTTTCACCTGTACTTGGCATATATTTTAGCCTATCATTTTGCTTATAGTCTTTGCCCTTATAATTTGCCATTCCATATAACCAAATTTTAATGAATGCTTGAATAGTACTCTTTCCAGCTTCATTTTCTCCATATATTATATTCATACCATTATCAAAGTTTATTATTTTATCCTTTAAACCACCAAATACAATAATATTTACTTTCTTAATAATCATTTAAATTCACCTCGTCTTCTGACAGACATTGAATTCCTATCTTTAAAGCTAGCTTTAATATTTCTTTATCATCATCACTTGCTTCTTTTAATTTCTCAATTATTTTTGCTATAAACTTTCCTTTTATAGAGTAATCCTTACTCAATTCTTCTAAGTTAACCTCTATACTTGTATCATTAATTATTTTAAAATAGTAAAATTTATTTTTTAATTTGTCTATAAGTAAATTTTCCTTTAATTTAAAATGTTCTTTTAATTCACCCTTTAGTATAATCTTATAAAAATTTTTATGAATTTCCTCATCACTTAAGTCTGATAATACTTTAAATACAACTTCATCATAGTTATTAGTGTCTGTTATATCAATCTCTTTTGTAACATACTTTCTTTTATATACAGGAAAAAATTCTAAGTTAGTTCCACCCTTATATACTTCCCCAATTATAACCCCCTTTTCTCCTTCTTCATCAAAACCTCTCCCTTGTGGACATCCACTATATGCATAAGTAGTCATTCCCTCTTTTAATATTCCTGAAAACTTATGTCTATGCCCTAATGCAATATAATCAATATTAGAATTATATATGTCATTTATATATATTGGATTATATTCATTTTTGCTGTTGCTGGATGTTATTTCTCCATGAAGTAGCATAATATTTATTTTGTCATTATCTATATTAATCCTTCTTAATAAGGTTTTATTTTCATAATTATTCCTAAAGCCAGCTCCCCATACAATTAAATTTAATTCTTTAACTTCTTTAAATTCCATATCACCTTTGAAAATATAAACATTTTCCGGCCAATTTATCATACTATAAAAAGATTTTTCATTATATGGATCATGATTACCTGGTGAAATAAACACCTTAATATTCTTTATTCTTCTAATTTGATCTGATATAAAAAATAAGGTATTCTTATTCACTGTCAAATTATCAAAAACATCCCCTGCAATAAGTAATACCTCTATATTTTCATCTATAGCTAAATCTATTATATTTTTAAATACTTCTAACAACTCATTTTTGCTAGTGTCTGAAACTTCCTTGCTAAGTTCTTTAAACGGCGTATCAAAGTGTAAATCTGCACAATGTAACACCTTAACCTTATTCATCTTATCACCTTCTCCACGAACCTTTGTTCATATTTTAACATAAATTACCTTAGTTATAAAGTCTGTTAACTTTTTATATATAAAAAGAAAAGAGATATATTATCATAGATATAATCTATTTTAATATATCTCTCTTCTTTTTCGAATGATAGATTAAATTTCTGGTGGTGCTTCACCCATAACAGTACTCACCCTCTCGAAGTATTGTTTCCTCTAATCCGTCTGATCGTACCCGTTAGTGGTTGATTATTTTAATCCACTTTCGTATTGTTCTACCATTCTTTTAACCATTTCACCACCTACGGAACCACATTGTCTAGATGTTAAGTTACCATTGTAATCTGTGAATGGTACTCCCATTTCTGCTGCAACTTCGTTCTTGAATGCGCTTAATCCTTGTTTTGCTTCTGGAACTAATGTTTTTGACATAATCGATTCCTCCTCTGGTTATCGGTAATTTTGTAAACTCAACTTAAATATTTGTTTTAAATTTAAATTGTTTTTGTTTACACTATTATATTAACCAGTATAGTTTTTTATATAACAAGTAAATAATACCCAACTTTCATTATTTTGGTTGTTTTAACTAACTTCCTTATTTTCCGTCTTCTTAAACTTTTTAACTATAAAATCTCTAACTATAGCAAGTAACATACCCATTTGAAATGATAAGGAAACTGATATAATTTGTAAATAATTGATTTTACTAGTTTTATAAATTATTACTGTTTCTATAATCCAAACTGCACTAGCCATTAATGATGCTTTCTTTCCACCAATAATAGAACAGATAATAATACTAAAAAAAATTATAGCTTGAATTTGAATAAAACTCATACTTCACCTCTTATACTTTTAATTAATTTCTTAAACTCTTTTTATAAGTTCTATCCAAATTATATATTTTTAAACCTCATCATAATCGCATAGCATTCTAAACTTACAATTACTACATTTATAATTTTTTAATGTCTTTTTAAATACTTCCTTTTCCTTTGGTTTATTTAGAACTATATCTTCTAAATAATAATCTATTATTTTTAAATCATTAGAAACCTTATCTTTTATAAACCGGATATCCTCAGCTTTAAATATTACCTCTTCCACATGCCCATCCAGAAGATATTCTATTCTGCCTTTAATTCTAGAATAATGTACACCATATTGCTCCATTACGTACCAAGCATATACTAATAATTGTTCCTTATCACTATCTGATACTTTTCCTGTTTTCCAATCTACAATTACATAATATCCATCATAATCCTTATATAATAAATCTATTTTAGAATATACTTTTAAACTATTATAATTAATACTACTAAATATATCTTCATCATTTTCTATAATTACTGTTTCTGGCTTTAGAATATCTTCAAATGTTTTTGAAACATAAAAACTATTTATACATTGACTTAATCTTTCTTTTAACTCATTTCCAATTTGTTTTGATATTTTATCACCATAATAATATTCTTGAAGCATTATACCTTTAGGATATTCATCCCACTCTTTAGTATTATACTTATTCATACTTTCTCGTATTACATTTCTCAGCTTATTTAAAGTAATTTCATTAAACCTTTTAGCATTCATAAATTTTGTTTTATCTTTTTTACATATATTTATTATCCCTCTAATTTCCTTATGAACTACCTCTCCAAAACACATCCATAAATTAGTCAATTTTTTTAATCTCCATGCCATTTTTTGCTCATCCGTACTTGTATAAATCCAACCATTGTGACTTGCGTAATATGTATAATAATAATCTCTTTCGCAATTTTCTAAAGTTTTCATTTTTGATATAGACCATGATTTTTCTGGATATTTCCTCTCTTGATAAGTAGAATTCATTATATCTCTCCTAATTAAATATTATATTAATATTTTTACCATATTAAGTTAATAAATATAAATAGCGTTTTTAATATCTAGAATAAATTTATCATTTAATACAAAATATATTAGTAAAATAAATAAAATGTGGAGGTTTTAATTATGAAGAAATTTATTTGGAAAATGTTTATTTGCATTTCATTTATAACTTTAAGCATCAATTTAATATCTGCTTCTCCATTAGATGTCTTATCTAACAAAAAAAATGAAACTTTAATAGTTAGAGATAGTGATTCAATTACTGGCTTGCCAGATAGATTTAGAGATATACCTACTTTAAATATTTCTGGTAGTGCTCAATTTACATCTGAACAAGCAAACAATTTGAAAGATACTATAAATAAGCCCAATATTTGTATTGTAGATTTAAGGCAAGAATCTCACGGATTAGTTAATAATTATGCTATAAGCTTTTTCAATCCTACTAAAGACTTAAATAATGGTTTCACTACAGAACAAACAATCAAAACAGAAGATGCACTTTTATCTAAAATAAAGCTTAATGAAAATTTAAACATTTATAGAAAAACAGGCATACCTTTTAAAGAAGTAACTGTAGATTTTGTTAGTAATGAATCTTCTGTAGTTAATAAAGCTGGCATGGAGTATAAAAGATATGCAGTAAGAGATAATGGTGCTCCTACAGCTGAAATTGTTGATCAATTTGTGGAATTTGTTAAAACAAAACCTTCTGATTTACATCTTCATTTTCATTGTGATGCTGGTGAAGGTAGAACAACTACTTTTATGTCAATGTATCAAATTTTAATGAATAATACTAATTTATCATTAGATCAAATAACATCATATCAATATAATGTTGGTGGCATTAATCTTCATGATAATAAAGTTCAATTTGAATTTTTAGAAGACTTTTATAATTATGTTTCAAAAAATAAATCTAATAATTATAATAAACCTTATTCAGAATGGATTAAAGAATCTTAAAAATAGAACCCTAAGAAATTTGTTTTAGCTTAGGGTTTTTTTACTTTATAAATTTTATTTCTTTTCTCTTGCTACAGATATAACTCTTTGTATATGCATTGTTAGATATACAAGCTCATCATCATTAACTTCATAATTATTATGCATTAATATATATTCCCCTATCTTTATTGCACATCCATATGCCTCGGAATATGTTGATGATATAACTTTCAAAAAACTAGAATCATTACTACTATGTTGATTATTATTAACAATACGTTTTGCAAAATACTTTAGATGAGTTAATAATCTATCATAATTTAAATCATCTTCATCTAGCTCTATAGTAAAATAATACTTAATAATATTTAATACATCTTTTATTATCTTAGTTGATTCTACTGATTTCATTGTAGTTTCTTTATAACTAGCATTTACAAAATGTAAAGCTATAAATCCTGCTTCATCTTCTGGAAGTTGAATATCTAACTTTTTATTTATGTAATCAACAGCCCATAACGCAACTCTAAACTCATTTCTATGTACTCTTCTTATTTCATTTAATAATTCATTTTTTATAGTAATACCATTTTTAAATCTTTTTACAGCAAAAGCTATATGATCTGCTAGTGAAACATAAACTTGCTTATCTAATTCAACATTTAATTCAACTATTGCATGATTTATTATTTCATCTGTTAATTCAAATATACCATCTGGTATTTGATTAATTAACTTTTTTATTTTATTTCCTAAGTTTTCATCATCTACTATAAATGTTTTTTCTATTTTTTTAGTATCAATTAATTGCCCAGGCTTTTTATTAAATGCTATACCACTTCCCATAAGAATTACTTCTTTTCTAGTCGTAGGATCTATTGAAACAACTACATTATTATTTAAAACTTTTTCAACTATCATACATTTACTCCTTACTTATGGTACTAAAAAGATATTCCTAAATTAAGATTATTCTTAATTTAGGAATATTATAATTTTAACATTACAAATATTTTTTTGTCAATTAAATGAGTTTTTTATAGTTCTTAAACTAAGGTTGTTTTTCCGGTAATTTAATGGTAAATTCACTACCTTTCCCCAGCTCACTATTTACAAGTAGTTCTCCATTATGTAACTCTATTATTTGCTTGGTTAAAGTCAATCCAATTCCACTTCCCCCAAACTCCTCTGTTTTTTTATTATAAACTTGTCCAAATCTATCAAATATGGATTTCATATCCTTTTTATCTATTCCGATACCATTATCTTTTATTTTTATATTAACAAATTTATTTTCTTCATTAATTGTTACCTTTATTTTCCCTCCAGCTTTAGTAAATTTAGCAGCATTCCCTAATATATTAACTATGCATTTCTCAATTTCTCCACTATCACATTCAATTATTTTCTCTTCCATTTCCGGATCTATAATTAATTCAATACCTTTACTTTCAATAAAATCCTTCATTGATAGTGCTAATTCCTCCACTAAATAAACAATATCATTATCTCTTATATCTAATTTATACATACCTGCTTCGATTTTAGAAGTATCTATAATATCATTTATTAATTTTAATAATCTCTTAGAGTTTCCTCTTAAAACATCCATATAGTGATTTAACTTTTTCTCATCAATATAATTATCTTTTTTATTTAATTCTGTTATTAATTGCTCTATAGATAAAATAACATTAAGTGGTGTTCTCAATTCATGAGATAAATTTATAAAATAATTATTTTTCCTCTTTTCATGATTAATTAATTGCTCATATAAAATTTTATTTTCAATTAATTTATTATTAAGCTGTTTTGTTCTTTGTTCAACTAGCTTATTTAATATTTTTACCCTATTCCATCTTCTATATAATATAAAAGATATAACAACTGAATATATAATAAACGCTATTTTACTCATAAATATAGGGGGATCCTTAATTATTTTTATACTTTGTACTTCTTCGCATATATCTCCATAAGAATTTCTTGCTACAACTAAAAATTCATACTCTCCTGCAAATAAATTGTTATAGCTTACATAATTTCTATTTTCAGAAGATATCCACTCCTCATCTATGCCTTCCATCTTGTAGTAATACTTTATCTTTGAAATATTTCTATAATCAGCTAAAAAATATTGTATCTGTATACTATTATTTCCTCTTCCAAGTTCAATCACATTATCAAAATTAATACTTTCACCATTAATTTGTACCTTACTAATATTAACCTTCTCCCTTACCCCTCTTTCTTTATAATCATTGGGATAAAAACTATTCAATCCATTAATGCCACCAAAGAACATTTCTCCATCACTAGCCTTAAAATATGAATATCCATTAAACTCATTTCCTTGTAATCCATCATTTACGCTAAAATTTATAAACTTGTCTTTATTAATATCATATTTGGATAGTCCATTGTTAGTACTAACCCATGGATTATCTTCTTCATCAAATAATATTCCATATATAAAGTTATTTGCTAATCCTGCTTCTTCTGTGTATTGTGTAAATTTATTTTCACTTTTATTAAATTTATTTAATCCATAATTAGTCGCTATCCATATATTTCCTGAAGAATCTCCATTAATATCTTTTACTGAATTATATGACAATCTATTTTTATCATCACTTGTATAGTTTATTACTTTTCCAGTCTCTTTATTATATCTTACTACTCCTCCATCAATACTTAATCCAATCCAAATTTCACCCTCATTATCTTCATATACACTTGAAATTAATCTATCATTAATATTGTTATCTTCAAGTAAATCATTTAAATTACTTAATTTATAATTCTCATCTATGGTATATAGTCCATCTCTAGTTCCTATCCATACTAACTTATCATTATCAATGTATATTTCTCTTATCTTACTTTTATTGCTATCAAAATCATTATCACTTTCTAAGTATTTTATTACTTCATTTTTATCTTTATCAATAATATTTATACCATTATTAGTTCCTATAAATATCTTGTTATCATAACCATTTATAACAGTTATATCTGTAGATGTTAATAGACTATTAAGTTCTCCCTCTTTATCTAGTCTATATACTTTATCTTTGCTTCTATCAATTATATTTACTCCTTCATCATTAGAACCAACCCATATATAACCATCATTATCTTTATAAACTCCCATTATCATACTACTCTTTAAAGTATTATTATTAAATGGATCATTTTTATATGTAGTAAATATATTATTAAGATTAAACAAACACAAACCATCATATGTTCCTATCCATATAGTTCCTAATTTTGACTCATATATACTTATAACTCTATCATTTACTAATGTATTTGTATCATAAATCTTTGAATTATATACAGTAAATTCATTTGTTTTTTCATTAAGCTTACCCAAACCATTATCTGTGCAAATCCAAAGATCATCATTAGAATCCCTCAAAACACTTCTTACATAATTTGAAGGAATGGAATTTTTATCATTTTCATCATTCCTAAATGCTGTACTTTCTTCTGTTTTAGTATTTATTCTATTTAATCCGCCACCACTTGTTGATACCCATAATATATTATTCTTATCCATATACAAATCAAATATAGAATTATTACTTATTAATTTTTTTTCATCATTACTTGTATATTTAACTACTTGTCCAGTATTTTCATAATACTTATTTAAGCCCTTATCAGTTGCAATCCAATATATATTCTCCTCATCTTCTACAATGCTATATATAGATTGACTAGTTAACACATCATACTCATCTGAATAAAGAACTCTCGTAAAACTATCACTACTATTATCATATAAATTTACCCCCTGATTTGTTGCTACCCACATTCTATCTTTTGAATCTATAAATATTTCACATATATTTCCATCAGATATACTTCCGTTACTTCCATCAGCTAGATACCTTTTAATTTTTCCTGTTTTTCTATTCAACTTATTTAACCCTGTAGTTGTTCCAATCCATAAGTATCCATTACTATCTTCAATAATAGATACTATAATATCTCCTGATATACTATTTTCATCTTCTCCCTTATACTTATATACTTCAAAGTTAGTTCCATCATATTTATTTAAACCATTATCTGTTCCAAACCACATATATCCATCAGAATCCTGATATATATATTCTACAGTTGTCTGTGATAATCCATCCTCAATTGTAATTCTTTTAAAATTAATTCCACCATTATTACTTATATTACCATCTGCAAACACTAAATTTTCATTAGTTATAATTATCATAATTATTATAACTATAAACTTTTTAAATTTACCTATCATATATTCTCCCCCTTCCCTAAAACTTCAAATATTTATATTATACCCCTTTTTATGTTGATATAAAAAAAGACTTAGCAAAATTGCTAAGTCTTTTGGCAGGGGTACTAGGAATCGAACCTAGCCTAATAGTTTTGGAGACTACTGTACTACCGATATACGATACCCCTTTAACAATGGTTATTATACCATGTTAATATAACTATTGTCAACTAAAATATTTATTTATACTTGAATCTTCTTATAAAACTATATCTTATATATTAACTTCGTTAATAACTTTCTTCAAAACTATAGCTCTTATTGAATCGTATGTTATTTCTTGAGGAACTATTTCTTTTATATTTTTTAATTTATTATATCCAACCTTATCTATAGCATCCAAAACTATTTTTTCTTCATCATCATTAAAAAACTCATCTAAAGGTATTATAAAATCTACTTTATTTCCTTCAGTAATATATTGTTGAATATGATTCATTACAGTAACTAAGGTTAATTCTCTTTCTTTAACAATTTCTTTTATTGAACTACCAGCTTTAACAAAATCCATAGTTATTTCATATGATTTTTTCTTTTCTTCATTATTATTTTTTTCTTTTTTCTTATTTCCTTCTTCTTTATCCAAAACTTCATCAAATGATATATTATTATTTCTTTTACTAATAAAGCTCCATGTTACCTCAATATTATTCTCAGCAATATAAGCTTTAATTTTTTCCATAAACTTTTCACCATATTTATTAAGCTTAGAATTACCAACTCCACTTATATCTAGGAACTGCTCATCTGTTACTGGCATTCTATTACTAAGTTCCTTTAATGTAGAATCACCAAACACCATGTATGGAGGTATTTTTTCTTCTCTAGAAATATCCATTCTTAACTCTTTTAATATAGTAAATAACTCATTTTCTTCTACTTTAATCTTCTTAACTGCTTGTTCTTTAACAAATACTTGTCTTTGTCCCTTTATAATCTCCATAGATTGCTTATTTAATGTTAAAACTGGATACTCTCCTTTATAATTCAAATATCCATGTGAAATTAACATATTAATAAATTCTGTTAATGCATCCTTAGTATAATTTTTTACTATTCCATAAGTTGATAATTCATCAAATCCTAATTCATATACTTTCTTATTCTTAGAACCTCTAAGTACATCTACCACCATTCCAATTCCAAATCTTTGATTCATTCTATAAACACATGAAATAACCTTTTGAGCATCAACACTTTTATCTACTAATTCTCCTGTTGCCTCACAATTACTACAGTTATTACACTTTTCATCATATTGTTCACCAAAATAATTTAATATAAATTTTCTATAACAGTGCTGAGTATATACAAGATTTATCATAGTTTGTAGCTTTGAAATCTCACTTTCTTTTCTTATACTACTTTCTGTAGCAGTATCTATAATATATTTTTGTGTTTGAACATCTCCTGGCGAAAACAGCATTATACATTCACTTTCTTCACCATCTCTACCTGCTCTCCCTATTTCTTGATAATACCCTTCAATATTTTTAGGCATATTATAATGTATTACATATCTAACATTTGGTTTATCTATTCCCATCCCAAAGGCATTAGTAGCAATTATTATATTACATTTATCATATATAAAATTTTCTTGAGCTTCTTTTCTATATTCATCATTGAGCCCTGCATGATATTTTTCTACTTTAAGACCCCTAGAAATTAATAAATCATAAAGGCTATCCACTTCTTTCCTAGTTGAACAATATATTATTCCTGATTCATTTCTATTATTATTTATATAATCTAAAATGTAATTTTTCTTATTTACTCCTTTTTCTATTATTATCTTAAGATTCTTTCTATCAAATCCAGATATAAATATTTTAGGGTTATTCAATTCAAGTAAATTTATTATATCTTCTCTAACTTCATCTGTAGCTGTTGCTGTAAAGGCTGTAACTATTGGTCTATTTCTTAATAATGAAATTACTCTACTAATTCTTCTATAGCTACTTCTAAAATCATGACCCCATTGTGACACACAATGCGCCTCATCTATCGCAACCATTGAAACATTAATGCTAGCTATAAGTTCTAAAAAAGCTTGAGATTCTAATCTTTCAGGAGCAACGTATAATATCTTTATTTCATTTTTTGCAGCTTCATCTAAAATATTATTTATTTCTATATTACTTAATGATGAATTAATATAAGCAGACTTAATCCCTAAATTGTTTATATTATCTACCTGATCTTTCATAAGAGATATTAATGGTGATATAACTATTGTTATACCATCTAATAATATTGCAGGTACTTGGTAGCAAATTGATTTACCCCCACCTGTCGGCATAATAGTTAAAACATCATTTCCATTCAGTATTTCTTTTATTATTTCTTCTTGACCTTCTCTAAATGAACTATATCCATAATATTGTTTTAAAATATCTAATGCCTTATCCATAAATTCTCCTTACTACTTCAAAGTATTTTCTTTTTTAATTATTAACTTTATAATCTAACTTATTCAAACATTTGTTCTTTTTATAAAATTTTTATGTAAAAAATTTTATAAAAAAAGCTAGCAAGAAAATCTTACTAGCTTTTTTGGCAGGGGTACTAGGAATCGAACCTAGCCTAATAGTTTTGGAGACTACTGTACTACCGATATACGATACCCCTAAGTACAAAATATATTATACATTATGTTAAATATAAAAGCAATATTTTTCTACTATTTTTCTATTATTCTTTTCTTTTTCGTACTTTTTGGATAAAATATAAAATAGTTAATTAAAAAAGGGAGGATTTTAACATGATTTTTTCTGTTAATAGCGTGGAGGAAACTACTAACCTTGGAATAGCCCTTGGTAAACTATTAAAATCTGGAGACATAGTTTGTTTAACTGGAGATTTAGGTACTGGCAAAACTCATATAACTAAGGGAATTGCTAAAGGTCTGGAAATAACAGATTATATAACAAGCCCTACTTTTACTATTGTAAATGAATATGATTCTGGTCGTTTAAAATTAAATCATTTTGATGTATATAGAGTTTCAGATCCTGATGAAATATATGCAATAGGATTTGATGATTACATTTTTTCTGATGCAGTTTCAATTATAGAATGGGCAAACTATATAGAAGAAATACTTCCAAAAGATTTATTACATATTTATATAGAAAAAGATTTAGAAAAAGGCGAAGATTATAGAAAAATTACTATAACTCCGTATGGAGAAAGATATGATTATATAAAGGAGTTAAAAATATGATAGTTTTAAGCGTTGACTCTTCATCTTTAGTAACTACAGTTGCTTTACTTAAGGATGAATTTATACTTGGTGAATATACTTTAAACTTTAAAAGAGAACATTCTGTTATATTAATGGAAAAAATAGAAATGCTATTAAAAGACTGTCAAGTTGATATAAGTGAAGTTGATGGTTTTGTAGTTTCTAAAGGACCTGGTTCATTTACTGGTCTTAGAATTGGAATGGCAACTATAAAAGGATTAAGCATGGGTTCTAATAAACCTTATGTTTCAATTTCAAGTTTAGATGCATTAGCAAACTCTTTAATTACATTCGATGGAATAATATGCCCAATTATGGATGCATTAAGAGATAGCGTTTATACAGGTCTTTATAAAAACATAAATGGTAAATTAGTTAAAATACTTGAATGTACTGCTTTAGAATTAACTGAACTTGCAGATATTTTAAATGAAAAAGGTGAAAAAGTTATATTCACAGGTGATGGAATATTTAAACATAAAGAGTTTTTAAGTAAAAACGTTAATAATTGTGAGTTTGCTCCAAACCATTTAAGTATTATAAGAGCTTCTTCTCTTGGAGAACTTGGAATGGAAAAAATTAAAGCTGGCGAAGTTGATGATATGAACTCTGCACCACTTTATATTAAAAAACCCCAAGCTGAAAGAGAATTAGAACAAAGGTTGGCTATGAAAAATGAAAATAGATTATAGTCTTATGAATGAAACTCATATAAATGGTGTATATGAGTTAAGTAAAGAATGTTTTGCTACTCCTTGGAGTTTAGATTCTATTAATAATGAACTAAATAACACACTTGCAAAATATGTAATTGCACAAGATTTATCCACAGGTGAAGTTGTTGGATTTGTTGGAGTGTGGATAATTGCTGGGGAAGGCGATATTACAAATATAGCCGTAAACCCTAAATATAGGAAACTTGGTATTGCATCTAAGTTGTTGATAAATTTATTTGAAGTGTGTAAAACTTTTAATTGTGAGGATATTACTTTAGAAGTAAGGGCTTCTAATATTCCTGCTCAAAATCTTTATAAAAAATTTGACTTTAAAGAAGAGGGTTTAAGAAAAGGATATTATCAAGATAATAATGAAGATGCCATTATTATGTGGAAAAGAGGATAGCTATGCTATCCTCTTTCTATTTTAAGCTATCTTTTTATTTTCTGATTTCATAGGCTCGACTTTAAATAATGAAACTGATAATTTTTTATATAAAACATAAGTTACAACTGATACTAAAATAGACTTAAGTCCATTAATAGGTAATAAACCAAATAAAATATAATACACAAATGTATTTCCTCCTAAAACGGCTGCTTCTCCTCCATACAATGGAATTAATAAATACTTATTAGCTATTATTCCTCCAAGCTGTATTGTAAAGAACCCTATAATCATACCAATAATTGCAGTCTTTTTAGTCTTATTTTTTCTATACATTATTGCTGCTGGTAATACTAATGTTATACCTATAATAATATTAGCTAACTGTCCTACAAACCCACTTGAAGTCCCTCTAAGTAATACATATAATAAATTTTTTAAAACTATTATTACTACTGCAGCTAAAGGTCCAAAAGCAAATCCCCCCATTAATGCTGGTACTTCACTTAAGTCAATTTTTAACCATGGAAATGGTGTCATTGGAATTTCAATAAACATTAGTATTACTGAAATTGTAGCTAATAATGCAATTTTAATCATTTTGTTTAGATTTTTTGATGAATTCATACTCTTTCTCCTCCCAAAAGTTATCCTTCGGGGCAATAGTTTATTTAAATAATTCTTATTTTAATTTGCTCAATATTTGATTATTTAATGCAAAAAGCCCTGATGTAAAATTACACCAGGGCATTAAAAACAAAACAATAATTAAATATAACAAAAAAATTCGTTATTACTTAAATCACTATTTACCTTCTTTCATCCAGACTTTACTGTCGGCTTCGGAGTTACACCGAATCTGCAAAATTGCTCGCGGGCTATACCGCCGGTAGGGACTTTCACCCTGCCCTGAAGATATTTATTATTTATTATTATTATATTACTAATTTTTTCATATTTCAATAGTATGAGTCATCTCTTTTTTTATTCCATTAAATATATTTCTAAATCACTATTTATTTTCTCTAAAGTTTCATCTTCTAAATATTCTTCACCAGTATTAATAATATATGAATCAATATTAATAGATGAACTTAAATTTTTAAATTTGACTATTAATATCATATTTTATATATTTTATCTACACGACTAAAATCTATATAATATATAATTTTAATCTTTCAAAAATTAATAGTTTCATACAAAAAAACTTGCATTATATACATAATGCAAGCAAAATTTAATTTAAATATAAATAATCAACTAATCACATCCTTCATAGTTAATGAAATTCTCTTTCTCTTTTCATCAACTTCCATAATTCTAACTTTAATTACATCTCCAACCTTAACTATATCTAATGGATGCTTAACAAACTTATTAGCCATTTGACTCTTATGAACTAATCCATCTTGATGAACCCCAATATCAACAAAAGCACCAAAGTCTGATACATTTCTTACAGTTCCCATAAGCTCCATTCCTGGCTGTAAATCTTTTAGGTCTATAACACCAGTTTTTAAAATTGGCTTAGGCATATCTTCTCTTGGATCTCTTCCTGGTTTTTGTAACTCTTTAATTATATCCTTTAAAGTCAATTCTCCAATTTCAAGTTCATTAACAAGATTATTTAATCCATTTGAACTAACTCTTTCTTCTATATCATTTAAATTTCTATTTTTTAAATCTTCCTTAGTATATCCTAAAATTTCAATAAGCTTTCCTGCTACTTCATATGATTCTGGATGAACTGAAGTATTATCTAAAGGCTCTTTACTCTCCATAACCCTTAAGAATCCTGCACATTGCTCATAAGCCTTTTGACCTAATCTCTTAACCTTTAATAATTCCTTTCTACTTTTAAATCCTCCAACCTCATCTCTATATGCAACTATATTGTTAGCAATTGATGCGTTTATCCCTGCAATATAAGTTAAAAGTGATGGTGTTGCAGTATTTAAATCAACTCCAACCTTATTAACAGAATCTTCAACTACACCTGCTAATGACTCATCTAATCTCTTTGGAGTAACATCATGTTGATATTGCCCTACTCCAATTGCTTTAGGATCTATTTTTACAAGCTCTGCCATAGGGTCTTGAAGTCTTCTACCTATAGAAATAGCTCCTCTTATAGTAACATCTAAATCTGGATATTCCTTAGCTGCAAGTTCTGATGCTGAATATACAGATGCACCTGCCTCTGATACTATTACATAAGCTAGTTCTTTTCCAGTTTCTTTTTTTATTTCAGTTATCATTTCAGAAATTACTTCTTCAGATTCTCTAGATGCAGTACCATTTCCTAATGAAATAACATCTACATCATATTTATATATAAGTTCTTTTAATATTTTCTTTGTTCCTTCTACATCATTTTTAGGTAAAGTTGGATATACTGTAGCTTTTTCTAAGAATTTACCTGTAGAGTCTAGAACAGCTACTTTACACCCTGTTCTAAATCCTGGGTCATACCCCATAACTACCTTTCCTTTTATTGGTGCTTGCATTAAAAGAGCTTTTAAGTTTTCTTTAAATATTAATATTGCTCCCTCTTCACCTTTATCTGTTAATTCACTTCTTATTTCTCTTTCTATTGAAGGATATATTAATCTCTTAAGAGAATCTTTAATTGCTAACTTTAAGCACTCATCTGTAACTTCATTATTTTTTAATAGTCTATTTTGAAGATAAGTTATTATTTTATCTTCATTAGCAACTATTTTAACAGATAGTACTTTTTCTTTTTCTCCTCTATTTATAGCTAATATTCTATGAGCAGGAATTTTACTTACCTCTTCACTATATTCATAATACATTTCAAAAGGTGTTGGCTCATCACTTGATCCTTTTGATTCAATTTTTCCTTCCCTCATTACAAGTTCTCTTATCCATTTTCTAAATCCTGCATCATCAGAAATTACCTCTGCTACTATATCTAAAGCTCCACTTATAGCCTCATCTTCAGTAACTACCTTCTTTTCCTCATCTATATACTTGCTAGCCTCTTCTTTTATATCACCCTTAAAAGTTCCTTCTAAAATTAAATCAGCCAATGACTTTAATCCCTTTTCTAAAGCTATTGTTGCTCTTGTTCTCTTCTTTTGTTTATAAGGTCTATAAATATCTTCAACTTCTGTTAAAGTATCAGCTTTTTCTAAAGCTTTAACTATATCATCATTTAACTTTCCTTGCTCATCTATTAATCTTAAAACATCTTCTTTTCTTTCTTTTAAATTTCTTAAATAAGTTAATCTTTCAAAGAATTTTCTTAAAACATCATCACTTAATCCACCTGTTTGTTCTTTTCTATATCTAGAGATGAAAGGAACTGTATTTCCCTCATCTAATAATTTAATTACGTTTTGAACTTGTTTTAAAGTTATTCCTAACTCCTTAACTAGTCTTTCTTCTACATTTACCATATTTTCCTCCTATGAAGTTTTATTATAAGTTTAACTCTAATAATTAGTATAACATAATTTTACACTCTTGATATTAAGTAAAGCTAATAGTATAATTAAATTGTAAAATATTTACATTTTAATTATAGGAGGGATCTTATTTGAATAAGTTTATTAATAGATTTTTAAATATACTACTTATAGTTTTTATTACTCTTTTATTTTTAAATCAACTCTATGTAATTGAATTCTCTATAGATTTAAAAAATGTATTTATATTTTTGACTCTTATAATAATTTTACTTATATCAACTAGAGAAATATTAACTGGAAAATCAAATTTTCTTAAATTTATAAATATAGTTACATTATCTAGTATAATAATTGGTGGTGTAGCTTCAGTTTTTAGTAAGCAACTTAATATTTTAATTTATATCTGCATTTTATTTTCATTATTTCAATGTTTATTTGAACTTATTCAAAATAAGGCATGATTTATTATCATAATGTAACCCCTCACTTAATAGTATTTAATATAATACTATTAGTGAGGTATTTTTTATGAAAAAAAAACTTATATATTTTCCCTTATTATCAATAACTTCATTTCTATTACTGTTTACAATATGTCTTAATAATACTTATTCGCCATTCAATTCTAGTAATGTTCTGAGTAATATTTATGTTTTATCATCAGATACACTTGCAGGAAGGCTAGCTGGAAGTACAGAAAATTCAATGACAGGAGAAATAATAAAAAATAGGTTTATAGATAGTGAATTAACCACATTAAATGATGATGGTAACTACTCTCAAAGTTTTAATACTATTTGTCCCGTTATAACTAATACTTCTCCATATTTAAAGATAGAATCTAATGGAGAAATCGAAGAGGAGTTAAAATATGGTGTTGACTTTAAAGAAGATATGATTAACTTTAAAAATAATACATTTACTTTTTCCAAAGCAGATAAAGTTAATTCCTATTTGGCATATATGGAAGTGACTTGTTCTGATGGGCAATTTTTAATATATGTTCCTAAAGATAATAATTTTTCATTTAGAAGTTCATTTTTTAGTGATTTTGCTAAGGATGCAGTAATAATGGTTTCTAATAGCGCATTTGAAAAAATATCAAATAGCTTAAATGAAGGAAAAGAAATTTCTATTCATATTCCATTTAAGGAAGAAGAAAAGACAATCTCAAATATTGTAGGTGTAATTAAAGGTTCAAATCCATCATTAGCTCCATTTGTATTAACTGCTCATTATGATCATCTTGGAAAAGATGGGTTAGGAAATACTTATTTTGGTGCATTAGATAATGCATCTGGTGCTTCCTTTTTACTAGAACTAAGTAGAAGTTTATCTACCTATGGAAAACCAGAAAGAGATATAATTTTTGTTGCTTTAAATGCTGAAGAATTTGGATTGCTAGGATCTAAAGCTTTTGCTGAAGCTAATTTATTTGACATACAAGATTCAAAAGTAATTAATTTCGATATGATTGGTAGTGCTGATTATCCTATAAGTTTCATGCAAGGAAGTAAATTTAAGAATACAAATTCAGAACTATTAACTTCATTGAAAGAGCTTTGTGATTCTAATAATATAAGTTATGAAGTACTTTATGAAGACTCTAGTGACCATACTAGTTTTAATAATTTAAACATAGATGCTGTTAGTTTTTGTCATAGTGACAAGACAAGAATTCATACTCCTTCTGATACCATAGATTATATAGATAGTGATGCTATTGATGTTGTTTATAGCATAGTTGATAAAGAAATTAAAGATTCTTGTTATAGTGTATTTACCAGATTCGTATATAGTTCACAATCATTATTATGGATATCTATTATGTTAATTATATTAATTACTTGGGGATTATTTGATAAAAGTAAAATTATAACTGATAAAAAAGGCTCCATATTTTTTTCAATGATTGCAATAATATCAGTTATAATCTCTTGTATATTTTATGCTAAAGGCTATAGTAATTCTATTATAGTAACTCTTATATTTGGCTTTTCAATAATAATTATTAACATTAAAAATTTCAAATTAATATCAAAATAAAAAAGTGCAATGCACTTTTTTTATTTTGATATACTCTTCAAATACGTGGTTATAAATTGATCTATTTCTCCATTCATAACAGCATTTAAATTTGATGTTTCTTCATTTGTTCTATGATCTTTAACCATGTTATATGGATGGAATACATATGATCTTATTTGACTTCCCCATCCCATATCTTTTAATTCACCTGTTAAATCTTCTATTTTTTCCTTATGGGCTCTCTCTTTAAGTTCTATAAGCTTTGATTTTAACATAGACATTGCTGTATCTTTATTAGAGAACTGACTTCTTTCACTTTGGCACTGAACAACAATTCCTGTAGGTATATGTGTAATTCTTATTGCCGATTCTGTTTTGTTTACGTGTTGCCCACCAGCTCCACTTGCTCTGTAAGTATCTATTTTTAAATCTTCAGATCTAATTTCTATATCTTGATCTTTTGTAAGCTCTGGTAATACTTCTATAGATGCAAATGAAGTTTGTCTTTTCCCATTAGCGTTAAATGGAGATATCCTTACTAATCTATGAACTCCCTTTTCAGCCTTTAGATATCCATATGCAAATTCACCCCTTACTCTTAGGGTAGCACTTTTTATTCCTGCTTCATCACCTTCAAGTATATCTAATGTCTCAACTTTATAGCCTTTCTTTTCACACCATCTTGTATACATTCTAAGAAGCATAAGAGTCCAATCATTGGCATCACTTCCACCAACTCCAGCATGTAAATTTAATATAGCATCATTTCGGTCATATTCTCCTGATAAAAGTAGCTCTATCTTATATTCCTCTATAAGTTTTTCTATATCTCTAATTTCTGTAATAACTTCATTTACAGTTTCTTCATCATCTTCTGCAAGCTCTGCTAATACTTCAACATCATCTAATCTATTTACTAAGCTTTCATATCTATCTATTTTATCTTTAATACTTTTACTTTCTTTAGTGACTTCTTCTGCTCTTTTTATATCATCCCAAAAACCTTTTTCTTGCATCTGCAATTCAAGTTCTTGAAATCTTTTCTCTAAGCTTTCCTTGTCAAAGTGAAGCCCCCATTTCTTTTAATACTTCTTTTAATCCACTAACCTTAGCTAGCTCTTGTTCTAACTTGATTAACAAAAAAATCACCCCTTATTATATATATTTAAGAATTATACTAACTTAAAATTTTAATTATAACTAAATCAATATTAAATTTTAATTACTGACTAAAAAAGTGCCCTTTCAGGCACCTTTTTCATTATACTTCTCTACCACAACAGCTCTTATACTTTTTACCACTTCCGCATGGGCATAAATCATTTCTTCCAACTTTGTTATCATTTCTTACTGGTTCTTTCTTTAAACTCTTATCATCACTTCCATGACTTGCAGATGTTTCTTCAGCTACCTTCTCTCTCTCAACTGGTCTTTCAACTCTTACATGGAATAAAAATTTAACAGTTTCAAGTTTAATTCCTTCAATCATTTCTTCAAACATTGCACTACCTTCCATTTGGTATGCTTGGATTGGGTCTTGTTGCTTATATGCTCTTAATCCCATTCCTTGTTTTAAATGATCCATATTATCAATGTGTGCCATCCACTTTTGGTCAACAACTCTTAAAAGAACTACTCTTTCAATTTCCCTTAATTGCTCTTCACCAAATTCAAGTTCTTTACCTTTATAGATATTCATAACAACTTCAGTTAACTTGTTTTTTATTTGTTCATTAGATAAGTCTGCTATCTCTTCAACAGTTATGATACCATGTGGTAAACATATTTCTTCTAGATATTGAAGTAATGTTTTAATTTCTGCTTCTATATCTTGTACTTCTCCACTTAAATGTGAATTTACTGAATCAGAAATTACTTCTTCTATCATTCCTTCAATTTGCTCTTTTAAATTTTTACCTTCTAAAACTTCTGTTCTTTGTCTATAAATAACTTCCCTTTGTAAATTCATAACATCATCATATCCAAGAAGATTCTTTCTTATATCAAAGTTATTTCCTTCTACTTTCTTTTGAGCATTTTCTATAGCCTTAGTAACCATTTTACTTTCTATAGCTTCTGATTCCTCAAGCCCTAACTTATCAATAACTCCCTGAATCTTTTCAGAACCAAATATTCTCATTAAATCATCTTCTAATGATATAAAGAATATCGATTCACCCGGATCTCCTTGACGTCCTGATCTACCTCTAAGCTGATTATCTATTCTTCTTGATTCATGTCTTTCTGTACCAAGAACCTTTAATCCACCTGCTTCTATAACCCCTTCTCCAAGCTTAATATCAGTACCTCTACCTGCCATATTAGTAGCAATTGTAACCATCCCTAACTCCCCTGCATGAGAAATTATTTCAGCTTCTTGGGCATGATATTTAGCATTAAGAACTTGATGCTTAATTCCTCTCTTCTTTAATAAAGAAGAAATATATTCTGATCTATCAACACTAGCAGTACCTACAAGTACTGGTTGACCTTTTTCATGTGATTTTACTATTTCTTCAACTATAGCTTTATATTTTCCTGTCGTATTTTTATAAACCATATCTGATTGGTCAATTCTTTGAACTGGTTTATTAGTAGGTATTACTATAACGTCTAAATTATATATTTCTCTGAATTCATTTTCTTCAGTTAATGCAGTACCAGTCATACCTGATAATTTAGCATACATTCTGAAATAATTTTGGAATGTTATAGTAGCCAAAGTCTTTGATTCTCTTTGAATCTTAACTCCTTCTTTAGCCTCTATTGCTTGGTGAAGACCATCTGAATATCTTCTACCTTCCATAAGTCTTCCTGTAAATTCATCAATTATTACTATTTCATTATCTTTAACCATGTAGTCTTTATCAGCTCTCATTGTATAGTTAGCCTTTAAAGCTTGTGTAACATAGTGTTGTAATTCTAAATTTTGAGAATCAGCATAATTTTCTATACCAAAATATTTTTCTGCTTTAACAATACCATCATCAGTTAATAAAACTGCATTAGCTTTTTCATCTACTGTAAAATCTTTTTCATTTACTAATGTTTTAACAAAATTATCTGCAACATTATAGAATTTAGTAGATTTATCACCCATTCCTGAAATAATAAGTGGTGTTCTAGCTTCATCTATTAAAATAGAGTCAACCTCATCTACTATACAGAAATTAAGTGATCTTTGAACTCTCTCCTCCATATGTATTACCATATTATCTCTTAAGTAATCAAATCCAAACTCATTATTAGTTCCATATGTTATATCGCATGCATAAGCAGCTCTTCTTTGATCTGGAGTTATTCCATGTATTATGCATCCAGTAGTTAATCCTAGGAAATTATATAGCACTCCCATTTCTTCCATTTGAGTTTTTGCTAAATAATCATTTACTGTTATTACATGAACTCCATTTCCAGTTAATCCATTTAAGTATGCTGGTAATGTTGCAACAAGAGTTTTACCTTCTCCTGTTTTCATTTCAGCTATTCTACCTTGATGTAGAACCATTCCTCCTAATAATTGAACTCTGAAATGCTTCATTCCAAGCACTCTACTTGAAGCCTCTCTACAAACAGCAAAAGCTTCTGGTAATATACTGTCTAAAGATTCTCCCTTTTGTATTCTTTCTTTAAATTCTATAGTTTTTGCTTGAAGCTCTTCATCTGTTAATTTTTGCATTGACTCATCTAAAGCTTCTATTTTATCTGCAATTGACTGAAGTTTTTTTACTTCTCTCTCGCTATATGTTCCAAAAAGTTTTTCTAAAAATCCCATAATATATTTCCTTTCAAGATCAATATCCATTAATAATCCATGGATATAAGATTAAGTATCATTTTATCTATTTTATATAAGTTACCCTTTTAATAATTTCACTTAATAAATTATACCATTTATACTGTTTATAATTCAACAAAAAACGTATATACTTAATATTAAATTAAAAATGTCCCTCTATTAAGTATAACAATATATTAATTAAAATTTATAAAAAATAAAGAGAGCTGTTAATAACAACTCCCTAATTATACCCATTAAATATAATCTGGTTCTAAAAGCCCATAGTTTCCATCTTTTCTCTTGTATATAACATTAACATTATCTGTGTCAGAATCCTTAAATACAAAGAAATTATGTTCAACAAGTTCCATTTGTAATATAGCTTCCTCTGTACTCATTGGTTTTATATTAAATTTTTTAACTTTTACGATTTCTCCTTGATCATCCTCTTCTAATGCAACTTCATCAAAGTTACTAAATCTTAAAGATTCATTGCTTCTTCTTTGTAACTTAGTTCTTTGTTTTCTAATTTGTCTCTCTAATTTTGCTTGTACTAAATCAATAGACTTGTACATATCATCTGTTGATTCCTCACATCTTAAAATTACACCATTAAATGGTATTGTTACCTCAAAAATTTGGCTATTCTTTTGAACAGTTAATGTGGCTCTTGCCTCTACGTTAGGTTTGAAATATTTGTCTAATTTTGAAATCTTTTTTTCTACTATCTCTCTTAATGCAGGTGTCACATCAATGTTCTTTCCTATTACTGTTACTCTCATAAGGTCAGCCCCTCTCTTTAAGTTATAATCATACTATTTAAGATTTGAATGTATATTTATTTTATATATATATTTTACCATTTTAAATAATATTCCTCAAAGCCTTTTTTCTGAATTTACAGAAAATTTAAACTTATTTACTCTACATAACTCTAAATATCTTCATTTATCTCAGTATTAAAAATAAAAAAACATCAATTCATACGAATTGATGTTTTTTTATAAAGTTAGCTGACCTGGATTTTGACCCCACACTCGCCTGCTGGAGCTTTTGCTACCCGGAATTACCCTCTCACTACTAACCCTCTCAATATTTCTACTGGCAGGACTTACTTCTATACCGCACCATGCTCATTAAAACTTTGTTTAACTTACGTGGATCGTTTCGCCTGCGACTGGCATCGACTTTCATCCACAGACCTAACTTTACATTACTATTATATATTGCTTTTAGCAATTGTCAATACTGTAATTTTATTTGCTCCTGATTTTTTTAATACATCTTTACATTCATTAATAGTAGCTCCAGTAGTCATAACATCATCAATTAATATAACATTTTTATTTTTTATATCCTCAATCCTACTAACTTTAAAGGCTCCCATTAGATTTTTAACTCTTTCTTCTTTTGTCAATGTTTTTTGCTCTTTAGTATTTTTTATCTTTTTAATACAATTACTTACTGGTATATTGATATGATATCCTATATGTCTTGCAATTACTTCACATTGATTAAAACCTCTTTTTTTCTCAGCTTTTTTTGTCATGGGTACATAACAAATAACATCTGCATAAATTTCCTTCTCTTCTATCATCTCTACCAACAACCTTGACAATAAGTACCCTGCAGTAAAATCACTCTCATATTTAAACTTTAAAATTAAACTTTTTACAATTCCACCATAAAACCCATATGATAAACTACCATTTTCAATGGTAGCCCTATTAATTCTACTTTTGCAATATGGGCATAATCCCATAAATCCATCAGTTTTGCAAATTATGCATTTGTCTTCCATTGGATAAACTATATCTAAAATTTCATTATATATTTTTAACATAATTTTGTTAAATAAATTTAAGTGTAAAATTTTATCAATATTTTTAAATATTATTTTTCCCATAACCTCTTATTAAATTCCCTAGTAATATTTTTTGCATAATCCATATCCTGAGAAACCTCCCGTGAAACCATTATTAGTTCTGATTGAACTTCCCTACTATTATCAAGTGAAGCACACATATAAACTATCCTTTTAGATGAATAATATATATCATCAGCAAATAATATTATTATATTTAAATTTAAAATATTATTCATATATTGACCACAATTATTTGTAACTATAAATAATGAATCACTATATCCATCTATAATTTCTTTTATAAAATTAAAATCTTGATTTTTAGTATACCTAACCACTCTAATATCTAACTCTCTTAATACCTTATAGTAATGATTATAAACCTTATTTAGCTTTTCTTCAGATGGTACAACTACTAATACTATTCTTTTACTTTCCTTAAACCATTTAAAATATTCAAATAAAGATAAAGGTATATTTTCTTCCAAACGTATTCTAGTACTCATTAATCTTGGTTCTACCATAGGCTCATCTGATAATATATAAGGTAGTTCAATTTTCTCACCTATGGGAAAAATATATTCACTTGAATAAATTATAATCTTGTTACTTTTCCAATAAATATTTTCTATAGACTCTCTAACATATTCATTGCTTATTTTTGAAAATAAACTTATATCATCAACTATAACTAAATCATAAGATTCGTCTATATCTTCTATATCTCCTATATTCGCAAAGTGTATGTTGTTGTCTAATTGCTTCTTACTTATAGTATTATCTAAAAATTCATATATTTCATTAATCCTTACTTTTATATGCTCTTTCTCTTCGCTACAAAATACATATAGAATATTTTTATTTTCATTTAAAACTTTATTTATTATATTAGAAAAAATTTCTATAGAATTGAAAGGTCTTGTCTTTAGATTTAATACTTTAATCTTTTTTCCATACCACTTACTCAATTTCTTAAAAGTATTATTCAATTCCTTATAATTCATAGTATCGACTCCATTTATCTATTCTTCACTTATTTTATCATCAGATACAATATCTAAAATTCTCTCTTTCAACGATGAATATCTCTCCATACTATTTGTATTATCAACCATATATTTTAGTGCTTTTTGATTTCCAACAACTACTACAAGTTCCTTGGCTCTAGTTATTCCTGTATATAATATATTTCTATTCATCAAGAACGCTGATCCCATAAAAGCAGGTGTAATTACTACCTTAAACTCACTTCCTTGACTTTTATGTATAGTTATAGCATATGCTAGCTCTAATTCTTCTATATATACATTGTCATAAACAATTCTTCTTTCATCATCAAATACAACGGTTACTGTTCTACTTTCTTCATCAATAGTTTCTATAAATCCCATATCTCCATTAAAGACACCCACACCTTCATTATCACCATATCCACCTATCCTATTCCACTTTAAAGAATAATTATTTTTAGTCTGCATTACTTTATCACCAACTCTAAAAATAAAATCTTTAACCTTCTTTTCTTTTTTATATTTATCTGGTGGATTTAAAATAGCTTGAATTTCATTATTTAAATTTTCTACTCCTAAGATTCCCTTTCTAGTAGGTGATAATACCTGAATATCTTTAACCTTGTTCCATTTTGAATTAAACATCGGTAATCTTCTATTCACTAAATCTAACATAGTAGCTAAAATACTTTCATTATCTTCTCTATTATCAAAAAAGAAATCTCCACCTTTTTTATTTAAGTATGGCAACTCTCCATTGTTTATTCTATGAGCATTTAAGATTATCATACTCTCTTTTCCTTGCCTAAAAATTTCATTTAATCTTACTACTTTAATAAAATCACTATTTATTAAATCCCTTAACACATTTCCAGGTCCTACCGATGGCAATTGATCTACATCTCCAACTATAATAACTCTTGTTCCTAATTTAATAGCCTTTAATAGACTGTTCATAAGCATTATATCAATCATAGATGCTTCATCAATTATTATTACATCACCCTCTAATGGTTCACCTTCACCTTTTCCAAAGAATGAATTTTCATCATCACTTACCCCCATCTCTAGTAACCTATGTATTGTCTTTGCTTCACGCCCTGTTGATTCTGTCATTCTTTTAGCTGCTCTTCCTGTTGGTGCTGCTAAAAGAACCTTCATTCCATTATTTTCATATATTTCTATTATACACTTAATTATGGTTGTTTTCCCAGTTCCAGGTCCTCCAGTTATTATTTCGATTCCATTTTCAAAAGCTCCAATTATAGCATCTTTCTGAGAGTCAGCGAAGTTAATATTATTTTTACTTTCAAAACTTGATATTTCAAAAGAAATATCTGAATTTATAGTTTGAAAATTCTCTATACTTAAAGTAATAATCTTATTTGTAACACCTAATTCACAAAAATAATATGGTAATGAATATACTGCTTCAATATCATTAATTTTTTCTACTTTTATTTTTCCTTCCAAAACACTATTGTATATATTAGCTTCTATTAACTCTTTATCAACTATTAAAACCTTTTGACATTCTACAATTAATTTATCTTTAGGCATATATGTATTTCCAAGGCCTGAAAAATTATTTAAAACGTATCTTATCCCACTTTGAATTCTAAAATCTGATTGTGGTTCAATTCCTAAGCTTTTTGCAATTCTATCAGATGTTAAGAAACCAATACCTGATATTTCATCATTTAATATATATGGATTTTTTGAAACTATATCTATAGAATCTGGACCAAACTTTTTATAAATTTTTAAACATTGATTTATTGTAACTCCATGTTTTTGAAAAAACATTATAATATCTTTTAACTCTTTACTTTCAAGGTAAGACTCATATATTATGTTAAATTTCTTTTCACCAATTCCTTCAACTTCTTTTAATCGTTCAATATTATTATCCAGTATATCTAATGTTTCTACTCCAAATGCCTTAACTATCTTTTTAGCAGTAACAGGACCTATCCCATGAATTATTCCAGTACTTAAATATTTTTCAATCTCCTTTGCTGAAGTTGGAAGAACTTCTTTATATTCTTCTACACTAAATTGTCTACCAAACTGTTTATGATTTATCCAATTTCCCCTTATTTCTATTTGTTGTCCTTCCTTTATTAATGGCATTATTCCTACAATTGTTACTACTTCCTTATTTACCGTTATCTTCGCTACTATATATCCACTATCTTCACTCTTAAATATTATTGCTTCTACTAAGCCCTCTAATATTTCCATATTATCGCTCCAAACATTTTATTTTACTTATTAATATTATATAATTATATCATAAGTAAATTTTCCATTGTTTAATTTAAGTTATACATTTATATTTAAATTACACACTTATATTTTACTTATTAATTACTATTAAATAATTAAACATCAAACTGGAGGGATTTTAAATGTTATTAAAAAATTGTAATATAGTCTTTTTAGATAGAATTGAAAAAGGCTCACTATTAATTGAAAACGGTATAATAAAAGAAATTAATCCATCTGAAATCACTGATCAAAACACTATAGATTGTAAAGGTTTATATGTTTCACCTGGATTTGTTGACGTTCATATTCACGGTGCTGGTGGCTATGATACAATGGATGGAACTTTTGAGGCAATTAATGAAATATCAAAAACTATTTGCAAATATGGTACAACATCATTTACTCCAACAACAATGACTATGTCTGCTGGTGACATATTGAAATCTATGATTTCTATAAAAAAAGCAAAAATAGAGGGAACCGATGGTGCTATTGTTTTAGGTGCTCACTTAGAAGGTCCTTTCATCAGTCCTAGTGCAATAGGTGCACAAAATCCAAACTACTTAATAGCACCTTCATATGAAAACTTTGAATTAATGACTGGTAATGCCATGGATGCAGTAGTTTCAATTACTATGGCACCTGAAGTTGAAGGAGCTAAAGAACTTGCTTCAATTTTATCATCTAAAGGAATTCGTTGCTCTATGGGACACACTAAAGCAACTTATGAACAAGCTATCGATGGTATAAAACACGGCTTCTGTCATTCCACTCACCTATTTAATGCTATGACTGGGTTTACCCACAGGGAACCTGGTGTAGTTGGAGCAACTTTTGACTCAGATATAACTACTGAAACTATCTCTGATGGTATTCATATATCATATCCATCATTAAGAGTTGCATATAAACAAAAAGGAACTGATAAAACTTTACTTGTAACAGATGCAATGTGTGCTTGCGGAATGCCCGACGGTACATACGCTCTAGGCGGACAACCTGTAATAGTTAAGAGCGGTGCTGCAAGATTAGAAAATGGTGCCTTAGCTGGTTCAATATTAACATTAAATAAAGCTGTTAAAAATATATATGATAATACAGATTATCCATTGTATGAAATTATTAAAATGGCTTCTTATAACGGTGCTAAATACTGTAGAGTTGATGATAGAAAGGGTCAAATCAAAGAAAAATTTGATGCTGATTTAACTATTTTTGATGAAAATATAGATGTTAAAATGACTATAATTGGTGGAAAAATAGTTTATAATAACTTATAAAAAAATTTAAGCGAGATACACCTAGTATCTCGCTTTATATTATAGATATTTTTTAATTTCTTCTACTTTATTTAATTCTTCCCATGGAAGGTTTAAATCATTTCTTCCAAAATGTCCATAAGCAGCTGTTTGTCTATATAAAGGTCTTCTTAATTCAAGATCTCTTATTATTGCTCCAGGTCTTAAATCAAATACTTTTTCAACAATACTTGTTATTTCTTGATCTGAAATTTTACCTGTTCCAAAAGTATCTACCTCAATAGAAACTGGTTTTGCAACACCTATTGCATAAGCTAATTGTATTTCTAACTTATCTGCAACTCCTGCTGCAACTAAATTCTTAGCAACCCATCTTGCTGCATATGCTGCTGATCTATCAACCTTTGTTGGATCTTTTCCTGAGAATGCACCACCACCGTGTCTTCCATATCCTCCATAAGTATCAACTATAATTTTTCTACCAGTTAATCCACTATCACCTTGTGGACCTCCAACAACAAATCTTCCTGTTGGATTTATATAGTACTTAGTTGATTCATCTAATAATTCATCTGGAATAACAGCCTTTATAACATGTTCCATTAAATCTTCTCTTATTTGTTCTTGACTAACATGATCATCATGTTGAGTAGAAATTACTATTGCATCAATTCTAACAACTCTATTATCATCATATTCTACTGTAACTTGAGTTTTTCCATCTGGTCTTAAGTAAGATAAAGTTTTATTTTTTCTTACTTCTGTTAATCTTCTAGATAATCTATGTGCCATAGCTATTGGTGATGGCATATATTCTGGTGTTTCATTAGTAGCAAAACCAAACATCATACCTTGATCCCCAGCTCCAACAGCTTCAACATCATCCTTTTCACCAACTCTAGATTCTAACGCTTCATCAACCCCCATAGCAATATCACCTGATTGTTCATCAATAGATGTTAAAACTGAACATGTATCACAATCAAATCCGTATTTTGCTCTATCATATCCTATTTCTCTTATTGTTTTTCTAACTAATTTAGGAATATCTACATAACAAGATGTTGATATTTCTCCCATTACTAATACCATACCAGTTGTTACTGCTGTTTCACAAGCAACTCTTGCCATAGGATCCTTTTCTAATATATTGTCTAATACTGCATCTGATATTTGATCACATATTTTATCTGGATGCCCTTCTGTCACTGATTCTGAAGTAAATAATCTTTTCATTTTTTGCTTAGCTCCTTTCATTTTTTGATATTAATTCTAAGCAATAAAAAAAGCCTCTTCAAGATAGAAGAGACTGAAATTATCTAAGGTCTTTCTTATCTTGCAAAAATAACTTTATGCAGGAATTTGCACCACACTAATAGTTAATAAATAATAAGTAATAGATAATAGCTTTAACATAAGTTTAAAAACTTATCTTTTAACTATTAACTCTTACTTCTTACCTTTAACCTATTAATAGGTTGCCGGGTTTCACAGGGCCTTTTTCCCTCCACCTCTCTGGATAAGAACTAATATCAAGTTTTATTCATGCAATATTTTAACAATATATTCATGCTATGTCAATAGTAATTATATACATGATTTTTAATATGGAATTTAAATTATTAAAAAAATAAAAGCATGGTATTAACCATGCTTTGGTGGGGGAGGACGGATTCGAACCATCGAAGCGAATCGCAACAGATTTACAGTCTGCCCCCTTTGGCCACTCGGGA
>OKWY01000028.1_pt1 | contig 92338 bp, 80 predicted proteins | sample 1607041 | NCBI WGS metagenome assembly OKWY01 (sample SAMN07501038, study PRJEB24779) | human gut metagenome | isolation source: stool | host: human infant | place: USA: Pittsburgh, PA | reverse complement strand
CTGGGCGCCTGAGTCCGCGTGGTGTCACCGAAAAGATGCTGTCGCGCCACCTGTATCTGCCCGACGTGCCCGACGTCGACCTCATGATCCGCACCTCGGGGGAGCAGCGCCTGTCCAACTACCTGCTGTGGCAGATGGCGTATGCGGAAATGATGTTCATCGACACGCCCTGGCCCGCGTTCGACCGCGAGGAGCTGTGGGGGTGCCTGGAGGAGTTCGCGGGGCGCGACCGCCGTTTCGGCGGCGCGATCGACCGCGTCGCTCAGTCCTAGGCGTTGTCCGCAGTCAGTGCCGCGTTGACCGCGCGGCGCTTGCGACGGCCCCACGCGATCTTCGCGGCGATCAGCGTGGCGATGAGGGCGAGGCCCGCCCATCCCCAGGGAGACCCGGCGACCGCTCGGATAGCCGCGGCGAAGACTGCGAGCGTGCCGAGGCCGTAGAGCAGCGCCCACAGGACGCACCCCGGGATCATCGCGATCGTGTAGGTGCTCCAGCGCATGCGTACCAGGCCGGCACCCGCGTTGACGGCGGTCTGGATGCCCACGGTGAGAAAGCACAGGGGAATGACGATAATGCCCCACTTGTCCAGCATGGCCGCGCCCTTGCGAGGGATCGGGCCGTCGAACCAGCGGGCCATGGTGCCCAGGAACCCCTGTCGTCCCGTCGCCAGGACGGCACCCGAGGCCGCGCCGCGGGCCAGCCAGTAGGTCGCCTGCGCACGGAAGAGTACGACAAAGAAGAGGAAAACGAAGAGCCAGATGCCCTCGCGTGCAAAGGCGGGGACCATGGAATCGATTCCGGCGGCGAACATGACACTCCCAGAGTGAGGCTAACCAAACGAAGCCTATCCTAACCTACGCAAGAGGCCTGGGAAAGCGTCATCCGCCTCCCAGACCTCGTCTCGGCCGATGCGGCCTCACCAGTTCATTTCTTCGACTGGCACGATGCGCACACCCCGAAGAGCTCCAGGGAATGCTCGACATCTCCAAATCCGTGTGCCGTCGCGACCGAATCCACCCACGACTCGATCTGGGACTGCTCGATCTCCTCGGTGAAGCCGCACTCGCGGCACACCAGGTGATGATGGTGGTGGTGCGTTGTGCACGAGCGGTACAGGGCCTCGCCGTCGGAGGAACGCAGTGTGTCGACGCGGCCGTCGTCCGCGAGGCTCTGGAGCGAGCGGTACACGGTCGCCAGGCCCACACGCTGCCCCTGGACATGGAGATCTTCGAAGATCTGCTGGGCGCTGCGGAAGTCGGTGACGCGGGTCAGCTCATCGAGGACCGCCTGACGCTGTTTCGTCATGCGCTGCATGGTGTTCCCTTCGTCATGATGCGTCTGCGTGAGCGAGGTGTTCGCGCTCCGGATGCTGGTTGTGCCCGCGGGCCGCGCGAAGCCTGCGCACCCTGCGGATACGGTCCACAATAGCCCGGATCGTAAATCCGATCGCGTACAGGCCGATCGCGCCCACAACGATGGTCGCACCGGGGGACAGATCGACAAAGTACGTCAGGGATAGTCCACACGTGCAGATAATGACGCCGAGAGCCATCGCGATGGCCATCGTGGAGCGGAATGAACGTGCCCCGAGCTGCGCGATCGCCACGGGGATCACCATGAGCGCGCTGACCAGCAGCGAGCCGACGACTCGCATCGCGACGGCCACGGTCAATGCCGACAGGATCGCGATGAGCAGGGACAGCGTGCGCACCGGCAGACCCGTCGAGCGCGCGAAGTCCTCGTCGTTGGTCACCGAGAAGAGCGCGGGAGCCAGACCCACGCCGAGCGCCACGATCGCGATCCCGAGGCCCGTGATGAGCGTAATGTCGCTCCATCGCACGGTCGAGATCGAACCGAAGAGGTAGGAGTTCAACTGAGCGGAGGTGCCGCCCGCCAGGCCGATCAGCAGGACACCGCCGGCGATGCCGCCGTAGAACAGCATGGCCAGAGCCGTATCGCCGGACGTGCGACCGCTCTGGCGCACCAGCTCGATCGTGATGGCGCCCAGCAGGGAGATCATGACCGCTCCGGGGATCGCCCACGAGTCGGCGGGGCTCACGTTCGCGAACGTGCCCGCCAGCCAGCCCAGCGCGACGCCAGTCAGAGAGATGTGGCCGATACCGTCGCCGAGCATCGCCAGGCGCCGATGGACCAGGTAGGTGCCGATGATCGGGGCGGTGAGGCCCACAATCAGGGCGGCGAGCAGCGAACGCTGCATCATTGGCGAGGACAGGAGGGTGGTCAGTGCGTCAATCATGCGTCGCTCCCGTCTAGATTCCGCTCACGAGGCCGTGGTCGCTCGTCGCGGACCTCGCCTCGGTTGTGGGGTGGCAGTGATCGCCGCCGCCGTGATGCTGTTCGTGGTCGTCCTCAATGTGGGGAGGGCCGTCGTAGGAGACGTGGCCCGCGCTGATGTGCAGTTCGCGGTCCAGGAGTGGGCCGAGTTCGCCCAGTTCGTGCAGGACGATGAGGATCGTCGTCCCCTCCGCCTTGGCTTCGGCGACGATCTGCGCGAGGCGCGCTCGTGATGTCGCGTCGATTCCGGCCATCGGCTCATCCATGATGAGCAGCTCGGGTCGGCGCACGAGGGCGCGCGCAATGAGGACGCGCTGTGCCTGCCCGCCCGAGAGGATGTTGAGCGGGGAGTGGGCGCGGTGGGCCATGCCGACGCGCTCGAGGGCGGCCATGGCCTTCGCCGTGTCGCCCGGCAGTGCCCACAGGCGGCGAGGCCCGAGCAGGCCGGATCGTACGACCTCGATCGCGCTGGCGCTGATCGCGCCGCCCGAGGAGATACGCTGGGGCACATAGCCGATCTTGTTCCACGGCACGCGGCGGCGAGTGGAAATCGAGCGACCGAAGAGCTGGGCGTCACCGCTCGTGATGGGGGCGGTGCCCAGCAGGGCCTTCAGGGTCGTGGACTTGCCCGATCCGTTCGAGCCCGTGATCGCCACGGTCTGGCCGGCGGGGATGTCGAGTGAGATCCCGTGGAGGATCAGGTCCGTATCCCAGGCCACATGCAGGTTGTCGAGACGCACGACGGCGGTCGCCTCCGCGTGAGAGGCTCCCGCCGTCGTGGGGTTGTCAGTCGTTGTCACTGGCAGTCGAGGGCTTTCGTCAGGGCGTCAATGTTGGAGTTCATCGTCGCGGCGTAGTCCTTGGAAGCGTCGGTCTGGGACTCGATCGGGTCCAGGACGGCCGTCGTGATACCGAGGTCGTCGGCCAGGGTCTGAGCGACCTTGGGGTCGATGAGGGCCTCGGTGAAGATCGTCGTCACGCCCTGGTCCTTGGCGATCTGGGCGATTTCAGCCAGACGCGCGGGGGAGGGGGAGGACTCGGGGTCGAGGCCGGAGATGCCGACCTGGGTCAGGCCCGTGCGGTCCGCCAGGTAACCGAAGGCGGTGTGGGCGGTGACGAAGGTCTTAACCTTGCAGGTCGAGGTCTTGGTGACCAGGGTGTCGCTCAGGGTGTTGAGCTCCTCGGCCAGTGCCTTTGCGTTCGCCTTGTAGGCGTCAGCGTGGGCGGAGTCAGCCTCGGCGAGCTTGTCGCCCACCAGGGTGGCGGCCTTCGCCATGCGGGTGGGATCCAGCCAGAAGTGTGGATCCGCGCTCATGTCGTGATGGTGATCGTGGCCCTCGTGGTCATGGCCCTCGTGGTCGTGCTCGTGAGCCTCGGTCTCGCCGGACTGGGCCTCATCGGTGGCCTCTTCCTCGTCCTCGGAGGGGTGGTTCGCGTCGGTGCCGGCCTCAATCAGCTCGGCCGCGGAGGAGACGTCGATGACGGTCTTGGGGGCCTGCTGCTCGATGGCCTCGTCAACGGCGCTCTGGAAGCCCGCGAGATAGACGACCGCGTCAGCGGAGGACAGGGAGTCGACCATCTTGGGAGAGAGCTCGAGGTCGTGCGGCTCGGCGCCGTCCGGGGTCAGGGAGGTAACGGAGACGTGCTCGCCGCCGATCTTCTCAGCCAGGTACTGCAGGGGGTAGAACGAGGCCATGATGGTCAGTTTGCCGTCTTTGGAGGAGCCGCCGTTGGACGTGGACGGGGAGATGCAGGCGGACAGGGTGAGCGCTGTGGCAGCCGCGCACGCGGCAGCAAGGATTCTCTTCGACATGAAAATCATTCTCTTTGAAATTGAGAATCTTTGCCAAGTCAATCTCGATGCTCGGACCTCCGTGATCCGGGTTGTTAGTTGACGCGCGCCGTGGAGCTGCGCACGATCAAATCAGGCGAAAAGACGTAGTCGGCGTGCGCAGGAGCGTAGTCGGCCGAATTCAATGCCTCGAAGAGGGCGCGCACGGCGGAAGCGACGATCGACTGCACGGGCTGGTGAATCGTCGTCAGTGCCGGATCCAGGTGGCTCATGAGGAACGTGTCATCGAAACCGATGACCGATACATCGCCCGGGACCGACAGGCCGAGCGAGGAAATCGTGCGGATGGCACCGAGGGCCTGCAGGTCAGAGCCAGTGATGATTGCCGTCACGCCGCGCTCCAGGAGAGCGTGCGTGTAGGCTGCCGCGGCCTCGTACGTGTAGAAGGTCTCTTCGATGATGGGGGAGTGGTCTCCGATCAACTCGCCCATCACCTGTGTGAATGCCTCGGCCTTGCGCAGGGCCGGGACGATGTGCGTGCGGCCGGTCAGAAGTGCGATGCGCGTGTGGCCCAGCTCGTGAAGGTGCGTGACCGCGGCGCGGATGCCGAGAGAATCCCCGCTGGAAAAGTCGGGGGCCGGGACCTCTGGGCGAGCACCGTTGATCGTGACGAAGGGGATTCCACGCGCGGCGACGTCGTGATAGGGGGAGAGATCGGACAGGAGGTCGGCGTGCCTGCCGGAGACGAAGATGAGGCCGCTGACGCGGTGTTCGATGAGCGATGACAGGTGGTCGAACTCGGACGTCGCACCCGGCGTCTGCGTGCGGATGAGGGCGATGCCGCCCGCGCGAGAGATCTCCTCTTGAAGGTGATGGGCAAAGGAGGCAAAGATCGGGTTCGTGAGCTCGGGCACGATAACGCCGATCGTCGGGGTGCTGGGCGTGTGTTCACTGGGTGGACGGTCGTAGCCCAGCTCGTCGATCGCTGTGAGAACCCTACGGCGCGTGTCTTCGGAGACCTGGCCGACACCGTTGAAAACGCGTGAAACAGTTGCAGTCGATACGCCGGCATGGGCTGCAATGTCTGCCATGCTTGTGCGATTTTTGGTCATCGGCTCAACGCTCCTTTGGGTGCCCGAGTGCAGCTGTTTCCCTACAAATGTAACAGCTTGCACACAATTGCGAAAATTGTTGCAGAAACAAAATCCGACGTATTACAGTGACCATGTAGCAGGTCGCTGATGGAGGCGGCCCGCCTGACCAACACAGGAGAAATAATGCGACGTGGCATCGCAGCGCTCGGCGTCCTCGCGGCGGCTACCGCCCTGGCCGCCTGCAATAACGGCACCACCCCTTCCTCGACCTCCTCGGACAGCGCGAGCAACGACGCTGTGGCGACCCTGACGATCTGGGCGGACGACACCCGCTACTCCCAGGTTGAGAGCCTCGCCGAGGACTTCACCGCCAAGACCAGTGTGAAGGTCAACGTCGTGCAGAAGTCTGAATCCGACATGGACACCGAGTTCACCACCCAGGTGCCTACCGGCAACGGCCCCGACCTGATCGTCATGGCCCACGACAAGCTCGGCGCGCTCGTCGCTAACGGTGTCGTCGCCCCCGTGGACCTGGGCGAGGCCAAGTCCAACTTTGCTGACGTCGCCGTCAAGGCCGTCACCTACAACGGCCAGACCTACGGCGTTCCCTACGCCATCGAGTCCGTCGCCCTGGTGCGCAACAACGCGCTCACCAAGGACACCCCCACCACCTACGACGACATGATCGCCTCCGGCAAGACCACCGGTGTCCAGTACCCCTTCATCATCCAGATGGGCGACAAGGGCGACCCGTACCACTTCTACGGTTTCCAGACCTCCTTCGGCGCCCCCGTCTTCAACACCAACGCTGACGGCGAGTACACCTCCGAGCTGGCCATGGGCGGCTCCGGCGGCACTGACTTCGCCAACTGGCTGAAGGCTCAGGGCGACGCGGGCGTGATCTCCCCGTCCATCACCGGTGACATTGCCAAGCAGGCCTTCCTCGACGGCAAGGCCGCCTACACGGTGACCGGCCCCTGGAACGTCACCGCCTTCCGCGAGGCCGGCATGGACGTCTCCGTCCTGTCGATCCCCTCCGCCGGCTCCCAGGCTGCTCAGCCCTTCGTTGGCGTCCAGATGTTCTACCAGAGCGCCAAGTCCACCAACACGGTCGCCGCCAAGCAGTTCTTCAACTACCTGGCCACCCCCGAGGCTCAGGAAAAGATGCAGAAGCTCGGTGGTCGCGCCTCTGCGATGCCTGAGGTTGCCGCCAAGTCGGATGACCAGGACATCAAGGACTTCGCGAAGGTTGCCGAGTCCGGCGCTCTCGCCCCCGCTATCCCCGCGATGGGTTCCGTCTGGAACTTCTGGGGCCAGACCGAGGCCAACATCGTGAGCGGCACCGAGACCCCGGCCGAAGGCTGGGCGACCATGATCAACAACATCAACAACGCGATCGCCTCCAAGTGATCGCATCCGTCGAGCCTGTGACGGCCGGCACCCCGCTCGCCTGAGGCGAGCACCCAGCCTCGCACCCGCCCGCGTCCCACGCGGCGGGCGGGTGCGAGGCCCACAAAACGCTCGCGCCGCAGTGCGGCGCACTCGCACCCCCGGGTGCTTCCCGACCCGCCGCCAGGCGGGTATCGTCGCAATGACGCGCAAACTGCGCACGTGTGGAGGACACGATGTCTGAGCCAGCGAAGGCTGCAGAAAAGAAAAAAGAGGCGCGCACTGCCTCGCACGCCAGTGAAGTGACCAGGCCCGGTTTCTTCGTCAAACTTGTCCTGATGATGCTCATCGATGCCCTGGGACTCTACGGCATGTTCACCGCGTACCTGGTGAAGTCGTGGGCGGTTCTCGCCGTCCTGGCCGTCCTGCTTCTCGCGGTCAACTGGGTGTACTTCTCCAAGCGGACTATTCCCGCGAAGTACCTCGTTCCCGGCATGGTCTTCCTGCTTATCTACCAGGTCTTCGTCATGGGGTACACGGGCTACGTGTCCTTCACGAACTACGGCCAGGGCCATAACTCCAGCAAGGACGACGCCATCGCCTCGATCCTGCAGGCCTCCGAGCAGCGTGCCGAGGGTGCGCCGAGCCTCCCCGCTGCTGTCGTCGAGGACAGCTCCGGCCTCGGGCTCGCGGTGGTCGATACTACGACGGGCGCGATCCGCGTGGGCGACTCCAAAACCCCGTTGCACGAGGTGTCCGGCACCTATGCCGCCGGCATGATCAGCGCAGTCGATGGCTACAAGGTTCTGACGCTTGCCGATATCCTCAAGCCTGAGATGCAAAAGAAGGTCTCCGCCATCAGGGTTCCGGTCTCCGACAATGCGAACGACGGAAGCTACCGCAGCGACGACGGGTCGACCGCCTACCTCGCCAAGTCCCGCTACAGCTACGACAAGGCTGCCGACACCCTGACCGACACGACGACCGGCGTCGTCTACACGGCCAACAACAAGATCGGTGCCTTCGTTGACGCGGATAGCAACCAGATCGATCCGGGCTGGCGCGTCTTTGTCGGCTTCGACAACTACATGAACATGTTCGCTCGCGGCGACCTGGCTGGTCCCTTCCTGAAGGCCCTGCTGTGGTCCTTCGTCTTCGCCGCCGTATCCGTCCTGTCGACCTTCGCGCTCGGCCTGATCCTCGGCCTCGTATTCGCGGACAAGCGCATCAAGGGTCGCAAGATCTACCAGTCCCTCATGATCCTGCCCTACGCCTTCCCGGCCTTCCTGGCCACCCTGGTGTGGAAGGGCATGCTCAACACGGACTTCGGCTTCATCAACGACGTCCTTCTCGGCGGAGCGAAAGTTCCGTGGCTGACGGACGGAACGCTGGCGAAGTTCTCCATCCTGGGCGTGAACCTGTGGCTGGGCTTCCCCTACATGTTCCTCGTCTGCCTGGGCGCCCTGCAGTCCCTGCCGGGTGACGTCGAGGAGGCCGCGAAGATCGACGGCGCCTCGGGCCTGCGTACCGTGTGGTCCATCAAGCTGCCGCTCGTGCTGCAGTCGACCGTTCCGCTGCTGATCGCTTCCTTCGCGTTCAACTTCAACAACTTCTCGCTCATCTACATGCTGACCGGCGGCGGCCCGAACTACCCGGGCATGGATGTCGGCCAGACTGACATCCTGATCTCGATGGTCTACAAGATCGCGATCGACTCGGGTTCCCCGAACTACGGCCTGGCCTCCGCCATGTCCATCGTCATCTTCATTGTCGTGGGCGTGATCGCGTGGCTCGGTTTCCGCCAGACGAAGACCCTTGAGGAGCTGTGATGAGTGCTGCAACTGTGAAGAAGAACCGTGAGTCTACCCTGAAGGGTACGCGCTGGTGGAAAGAGGTCGGTTGGCGCCACATCGTCGCCATCCTGATGATCATCTACTGCCTGGTCCCGCTGCTCTACGTCCTGTCGGTGTCTCTGAACCCCGGCGCGACGCTCACCGGCTCAAACAAGCTCTTTTCCTCGTTTTCTCTCCAGAACTTCCTGGCGCTGGGTAACGGCCAGTACTCCGCGTACTGGTCGTGGGTACTCAACTCCCTCATCGTGTCGACCACGACCGCTGTGGGCACCGTCCTCATGGGCGCGGCTGCCGCCTACGCGTTCAGCCGCTTCCGCTTCAAGGGACGCCGCGCGACCCTGACCGGCCTGCTGCTGGTCCAGATGTTCCCGCAGATGCTGGCCTTCGTGGCCCTGTACCTGCTGCTCCTGGGTATCCAGGACATCTTCCCGGTGATCGGCCTGAACTCCAAGCTCGGCCTGATCTGCGTCTACCTCGGTGGCGCGCTCGGATCGAACACCTTCCTGCTCTACGGCTTCTTCAACTCGATCCCGCGTTCGCTGGATGAGGCGGCCATGATCGACGGCGCGACCCACGCACAGACCTTCTGGACGATCATCATGCCGCTGGTCCGCCCCGTCCTGGCGGTCGTCGGCCTGCTGAGCTTCATCTCCTCGCTCGGCGACTTCGTGATCGCGAAGGTCGTCCTGCAGGATCAGGGTCAGTTCACCCTCGCTGTCGGCATGTACATGTGGGCATCCGACCAGAAGGTGGCCCCGTGGGGCATCTTCGCGGCCGGTTCCGTGATCGCAGCCATCCCGGTGATCCTGCTGTTCCAGTACCTGCAGAAGTACATCGTTTCCGGCCTGACCGCCGGCGGCGTCAAGGAGTAAGCGCTTCCGCGCCCTCCTGCCCAGCCCCGGCCTCGTCCCCTATCCCCGTGGGACGAGGCCGGGGCTGTTTTGTGCGTGGGGCGGGTTGTGTTTGTAGGGCGGGTTGTGTTTGTAAGGCGGGTTGTGTTTGTAGGGCGGGCAGTTGACGTGCGGGTGTGGATAATCCCGGCATCGCGAGCATCGCGAGCATCGCGGGCGTTGCGGGCATGGTTCCCCAACAATGTCGCACGTAATTCCCATGTAAACCTTTCAAAGATTAAAGTGCGTTCGTTGGAATTGCAACGTTTGTGGGCGGTGTCGAAAACTGACCGGGGGGAATTACGTGCGAGGTTTGGGTAGGGGGCTGTATTTGTTGTTGCGGATGTGATCTAGGATTCGTTGTGAGAGCTTGACAGGCTAGTTGGTTATATGGTTCATTAGTTATGTAATGAACCACTGAAGCTGAAGGGAGGACTTGCGCATGGCACCCACGTTCGTCTCGGGGATCCCGATCTACGTGCAGATCGCCGACGACATTCGCGCGCAGATCCTGCGCGGCACCCTGCGTGCCGGGGATCAGCTCACCTCCACCACGGAGTACTCCGCGACCTACCGGATCAACCCGGCAACCGTCGGCAAGGCCTTCTCGATCCTCGTCGACGAGGGCCTCGTCGAAAAGCGGCGCGGCATCGGTATGTTCGTCGCCGAAGGCGCCCGCCGCGCGCTCGTGGCCGACGGGCTCGCGTCCTACGTGGAGGAGACCCTGAACCCCGCCGTTGAAGCGGGCCTGGCCCTGGGCCTCGACCTCGACGCCATCATCGACCACGTCCGCGCCTACAGCGCCGACACAACCGCCAAGGACAACTCATGATCACTCTCAATTCCATCAGTCACACGTATCCGGGAGAGAATGAGGCGGCGCTGCGCGACATCTCGCTCACCCTCGGAGACGCCACCGTCACCGCCCTCGTCGGCCCCAACGGCTCGGGCAAGACGACGCTCATGCAGATCCTCGGCGGCCTGCTTCCGCCGTCGTCGGGAAATGTGTCCATATGCGGAACGGAGGTGAGCTCTAACGACCTACTTGGTTACTCAGTCGTCGTCTCTTCCGACAGGGACTTTGATAATTCATCGGCTTCGGCCATGGTCGCCTACGCCGCGCTGCGTCCAACCTGGGATCAGAAACTCTTCGACCACTACGTTCAGCGTTTCTCCTTCCAGCTGAAGGGGCGCAAGAAGCTGCGCAAGATGTCCTCGGGGCAAGCTGCCATCCTGGCCGGTGCTGTGGCACTGGCATCGGGTGCACCCATTACCGTCCTTGATGAGATTCAGGCTCCCATGGACGTTCCCACCCGATACGCGTTCTACGAGGAACTGCTCACCCTGGCCTCCGACAGCATGGAGGGACGTCGCCCGCGGCGCGCCTTCCTTGTGTCCTCACATATGGTCTCCGAACTCGAAAACGTTGCCGAAGATGTCGTCGCCCTCAAAAATGGGCGTCTGCTTGCCCATGAGAGCGTTGACGAGTTCACTTCGCGTATCTGCGCGATTACCGGTAACGCCGCTGACGTGGAACGCTTCCTGGCCGATCATTCCGATATCGCCGTCATCACTTCTCGTGCGCTTGGGTCCGCACGAGAAGTCATCGTGGATCTGCGTGGCCGTGGTGTCGCTGACCATGAGATTGCATCCCACTCACTGACCTCCTCACCCTGTTCTTTCCAGGACGCCTTCGCCTACCTCATCCAGGAGAACGACCAATGAACACCGCAACCCCAGACCTCATCAAATCCTCCCCCTCGCCCCTGCGCATTGGCCTTGTCAACTCGAGATTCACTGTGGTGCTCTACCTGCTGGTAGTGGGCTGCCAGTTCCTGGTCAACTTCGTGATCAACGGCATCGTCTACCTCTCAGTCTCCGATGTCACCAAGAACATTGAACAGACCGCCACAAACTCCGCTTTTGTCACGGGTACTTTCCTCTTTATCTGTGGGATCGTCAGCGCCACCGTCGACTTGCGAGCCTCTGCCCTCAGCGGTGGATCGCGTACCGCACTCACTGTGGCGAGTTACGTGCACTCCGTTGTCATCATTGTCCTGGGGTCTCTTATCTGGTGGCTTCTTATCACCATCCATCCCTTGCTCTTCTTCATGGGACAGCAGTCCTACCCTCTCGGCGTCGACTCGTGGATTTTTGTTCTTCTCGCATGGGTGGCGTGCGATGGAGCCGGGCGCTTCATTGGTGGACTTTCCCGCTGTATCGGGGTGACCTGGAAGCGAGTCTTTGTGCTCATGGGTGCGATTCCGCTGGGTATCTGTGGCATTGGTGTGCCGGTCATGTGGCTGGTTCTCGGCCTCGTCCACAAGTCTGGCTACCTGCCCCCGATGCCCACGGCCCTTTACCTGCTGGGCCTTATCTCTCTGACGGTCGTGGCCGCTGGCTGGTCGCTGACCGCCTCTGGGCACATCCGGCGCGTCGGCTGAACGACAGGTGCGCCCTGGGCGCGTGACCCGTCACCTGGCCCCGGCCTCGTTCCCTCCCGTAGGAGCGACGAGGCCGGGGCTGTTTTATGCATTCAGGCGTGTTGTGGTGGCGCCATGTGAGTGTCCAGGCGCTGCGAGTTGCTGTGGGGGGTTGCTCGGGCGCTGCTGGTTGCTGTGTAAGGCACCGTAGTTCTGTGTGCGCCCTGCAGTTTCGCATGCAATTCGATGATGGAATGTTCAATCATGTGTTGAAAATGGCGGAATTTCAACGATATAGTTTCAAATCGTGAAATAGGTGAAGGGGAATTGCCTGCGACTTTTGGGGTGCTGTGCTTGGTGAGTGTGGGTGGTGGCCGTCGGCGCTGTCGGTGCTGGCATGCGCGCATGCGGATAGGTTCGAAGTCGGCGCGCTCGCACTCGCCGTAGCGGAGCCTGCCCCTCCTGATCCGGATAGGTTACGACGATGTGGATAGGTTATTGACATCTGGATAGGTTAATAACCTATCCGGATCTGCATAACCTATCCGGATCTGCATTACCTATCCGGATCTGTGTGACCTATCCGCGAGCGTGGCGGTGGAGAGAGACGCACAGCCCAGCCAGGACTCCAAGCGCGCACCTGTGGTGGGATCCATGAGCGAGCAAGGGCCCGGAGGCGCCCGAAACAGTAGTTATCGACTAGTATCAATGGCGACACGACAGCCAGTCGTGCCCCAAATACTCAAGGAGTGACAAGTGGCTAAGGGACCCTCCCGCCTCGACAACGTGATCAGCCTGGCCAAGCGCCGCGGCTTCGTCTTCCCCTGCGGTGACATCTACGGTGGCACCCGCTCCGCGTGGGACTACGGCCCGCTCGGCGTGGAACTGAAGGAAAACATCAAGCGCGCCTGGTGGAACGCCATGGTCCGCCGCCGCGCCGACGTCGTCGGCCTTGACTCCTCCGTCATCCTCCCGCGCGAAGTGTGGGTCGCCTCCGGCCACGTCAAGGCCTTCACCGACCCGCTCATCGAGTGCCTCAACTGCCACAAGCGCGCCCGCCAGGATCAGCTCATCGAAGAGCTCGCCGAGAAGAAGGGCGTCGAAGAGTCCTCGCTGTCCAACGCCGACATCGCGTGCCCGAACTGTGGCGTGCGCGGCCAGTGGACCGAGCCCCGCGCCTTCTCCGGCCTGCTCAAGACCTACCTGGGCCCCGTCGACGACGAGGCCGGCCTGCACTACCTGCGCCCCGAGACCGCCCAGGGTATCTTCATCAACTACGCGAACGTCATGAACGCCGCGCGCAAGAAGCCGCCGTTCGGCATCGGCCAGATCGGCAAGTCCTTCCGCAACGAGATCACGCCTGGCAACTTCATCTTCCGGACCCGCGAGTTCGAGCAGATGGAACTCGAGTTCTTCTGCGAGCCCGGCACCGATGAGGAATGGCACCAGTACTGGATCGACTACCGCAAGGCCTGGTACGTCGACCTCGGTATCGACCCGGAGAACCTGCGCGAGTACGAGCACCCGCAGGAGAAGCTCTCGCACTACTCCAAGCGCACCGTCGACCTGGAATACCGCTTCGGCTTCCAGGGCAGCGAGTGGGGCGAGCTCGAAGGCATCGCCAATCGCACCGACTATGACCTGACCGTCCACTCCGAGGCCTCCGGCGCGAAGCTCGACTACTTCGACCCGAACACCAAGGAACGCTGGACCCCCTACGTCATCGAGCCCTCCGCTGGCCTGACCCGTTCCCTCATGGCCTTCCTCATCGAGGCCTACCACGAGGACGAGGCCCCCAACGCGAAGGGCGGCGTCGACAAGCGCGTCGTGCTTAAGCTGGACCCGCGCCTGGCCCCCGTCAAGGCCGCCGTCCTGCCCCTGTCCCGCAAGCCCGAACTGACCGGCCCCGCCCAGGAGCTGGCTGACGAGCTGCGCGGCATCTGGAACGTTGACTACGACGACGCCGGCGCCGTTGGCCGCCGCTACCGTCGCCAGGACGAGATCGGCACGCCGTTCTGCATCACCTACGACTTCGACTCAATCGAGGACCACGCCGTCACCATCCGTGAGCGTGACACGATGGAGCAGGTGCGTATCCCGCTCGACAAGGTCAAGTCGTACCTGATCGAACGTCTGGGCTGCTGACTTGCAGATAGCCTCAACATCCGCAGCGGCCCCGCTACGCGTGGGGCCGCTGCGCCTGTGGACACCCGTCGTCCTGGCCCCCATGGCCGGGGTGACGGACGTGCCCTTCCGCCGCCTGTGCCGCATCATGGGCGAGTCGGGCTTGCCCGACCACCTGCGGCCCGCCGGCATCCCCTCGTGGGCCGCTGAGTCGGGGAAGGAGGCCAAGGCCTCGTCCCCGAGTGCCCCGGGCGAGACCGCTGCGGGTGAGACCCTCGCCGAGCCGCGCCACGTCGCCATCCCGCACGTGGACGCGCCCGCCGGCCTGTACGTCACCGAGATGGTGACCAGCCGCGCGCTCGTCGAAGAAAACGAACGCACCCTGGAGATGGTGCGCCCCGACCCCGCCGAACGCGTACGCTCCCTGCAGCTGTACGGCGTGGACCCGGCCGTCATGGCGCGCGCGACGACCATGCTCATCGAGCGCGACCTGACCGACCACATCGACCTGAACTTTGGGTGCCCGGTCCCCAAGGTGACGAAGAAGGGTGGGGGAGCGGCCCTGCCCTGGAAGCGCGACCTGTTCACGGACCTCGTGGGCGCCGTCGTGCGCGCTTCAAACGAGGCCGGGGAGCGCGCGGGGCGAGAGATCCCCGTGACCGTCAAGATCCGTATCGGCATCGACTCCGAGCACGAGACCGCGACCGACGCGGCGCTTGCTGCGCAGAAGCTCGGCGCTGCCGCGCTCACCCTGCACGCGCGCACCCAGAACCAGCACTACGCGGGCCAGGCCCACTGGGACGAGATCGCGCGCCTCAAAGACCTGCTCGATATTCCGGTCTTCGGCAACGGTGACGTCTTCGAGGCCGCCGATGCACTGGCCATGCTGGAGCGCACCGGCTGCGACGGCATCAGCGTCGGGCGCGGCGCCCAGGGACGCCCCTGGATCTTCCGCGACATTGTTGCCGCCTACCACGGCGGGACGATCCCGCCCGGCCCCAGCCTCGCCGAGGTCGTCTCCGTCATCGAGCGTCACGCCGCCTGGTGCGTCGTTGACCAGGGCGACGAGGGGCGCGCGCTGCGCGAGATGCGCAAGCACATCGGCTGGTACCTGCGCGGATTCGCCGTCGGTGGCCCCCAGCGCCACGCCCTGTCCATGGTCTCCACCCTCCAGGAGCTCCATGAGCGCCTCGCGGACCTCGACCTCGACCAGGCCTTCCCGCTCGCAGCACGCGGACCTCGCGGCCGAGCAGGCGGCGAAAAGACCCCCCACCTGCCCGACGGCTGGCTGGACCACCCCTACCTCACGCAGAGCGAACGAGATCGCCTGCACCTGGCTGAAATCGGATACTAAGCGAAGGAATCATGCCTCACCCATCTGCGCCCGACCCCGACCCTGCGCCCGGACTCGTCACCATTGGGCGAGCCGCCAAGAAGGCGACCCTCGGGGGACGCACCCAGGTCATCGTCCCGCTGAGCGGGGACGCGGAAGCCCTGAGCGGGCAGGTCGAGGCGCTGGCCTCGTGCCGCGCGGACATCGTCGAGTGGAGGGCCGACACTTTCCTGTCCTCCCTCGTGGGGGCGCATTTCGTGTCCGCTTCGGACGTGGAGGAAGACCTTGTGCGTATGGCCCGCTACGTCGCGGATTCCTCTCCGCTGCCGGTTCTGGCCACCATCCGCACGTCGGTTGAGGGTGGCGAGGCCTACCTGGACGACGAGGAATACTGCGCCCTCGTGCGTCGGCTTGCCTCCTTCGCGGGCGGCGTCGACGTGGAGATCTCCCGCGACGGATCCTCCGCGCTCATCGACGAGGTGCACGAGGCCGGGGCGATCATCGTCGCTTCTTTCCACGATTTTGAGGGGACTCCCGGCGACGAGCAGCTCGCCGAGGTGCTCGCGGCCATGAACTACGCGGGCGCCGACGTCCTCAAGTTCGCGTGCATGGCCAACAGCGCCACGGACGCGGCCCGCGTGCTGGCCGCGCAGGCGTGGGCGCGCGAAGCCTACGACCGTCCCGTCATCGGCATCGCGATGGGGGAGCACGGCGCACCCACGCGCCTGGTGGGCTCTGCCCTCGGTTCCGCAGCCACCTTCGCGACCCTGCCCGGGTGGGAGGGCAGCGCCCCCGGACAGTTCACCGTCGAGCAGGTGCGTACGGTCCTCGACATTGTCGAAGGGCCCGAGGCCTAGAGCTTACTTCGCGGGGTCCGTGTACCCGCAATAGCGTCCGAGGGGCGCTGGAGTGTTCTCCAGCGCCCCTCGCGCTTATTGCGTGCGGTGACAGCGTGCGTCGGTGATATGCGGGTTCTCAACACGTGTGGGTGCGGACCAAGCGGCCCGCACCCACAGCTATGTCAGTGATGCTCGGAAAGCTCACGCCTCCTTGGGGGACACGGTCACGACCGTGTCAGTGATACCCACCGGGCCGGGGGTGGCCGGGGTGATCTCGCCGAACTTCTTCTTGTTTGTCACGACCATCGGGGTGATCGTGTCGTAGCCGGCCTCGCGGATGACATCCCAGTCAACCTCAGCCAGGACGTCGCCGCGCTTGACGACATCGCCCTTGGCGACGCGCGGCGTGAAGCCCTTGCCCTCCAGCTTGACCGTGTCCATGCCGATGTGGATGAGCACCTGGACGCCGGACGCGGACTTGATGCCGTAGGCGTGGCCCGTCGGGAACGCGACGGACACCTTGCCGTCACACGGGGCAACAACCACGGCGCCAGCGGCGGGGGACATGGCGATGCCGGGGCCGAGAGCGCCGGCTGCGAAGGCCTCGTCGGCAACGTCCGACAGCGCAACAGTGGTACCCACCATGGGGGAGGTGAGTGTCAGGTCAGCCTTCGCCTCGTCGCTGAACTCGGGAGCGGCAGCCGGTACGGGCGCAGCCTCAGCGGCAGCAGCCGGGGCGGGGGCGGCGGACGGAGCAACCGCGGGGGCGTCATCCTCGAGGAGGGACTTCTTGGCGCGGGCCTCAGCCTTCTGCTCCTTCGTGCGGTAGTCGCAGAAGACGACCATAAGGAACGCGGTGAAGAATGCGGCGGCAATGCCCAGGCCGTAGACGGCCATGGGGGAGAAGACCGGGATCGTCAGCAGCGACGTGAACACGAAGGTGTTCGTGATCGCTCCGCCACCGATGCCGATGACCAGACCACCGACGACACAGCCGGTGAGCATCAGTGGGTAGATGCGCTTGAAGCGCAGGTGGATGCCGTACAGGGACGGCTCCGAAATACCACCGAAGAGGCCGGCCGCCAGAGCGCCGGACGCGGTCTGACGCATGTCGGTGTCGCGGTCACGGATCGACAGGAAGAGAACGCCGGCCGTTGCGCCGAAGCAGGCGAAGTTCCACGCGCCCATGGGGCCCTGAATGAAGTCTGAACCCGTCGAGGCGATGTTCGCCAGCTGCAGTGCGTTGAGCGGCCAGTGCAGACCCAGCGGCACCAGGAAGGGGTAGATGATCGGGATGATGATCGCGAAGACAATCGGCGCGGTGGCGTTCAGCCATGCCAGTCCGGCACCCAGGCCGTTACCGATCCAGATCGACAGAGGGCCGATCAGGAAGGCGGTGAGCGGCATGATGATGATGAAGGAGAGGAAGGGGACGAACACCATCTGGACGTTCGAGGGGATGACCTTCTTCAGGAACTTGTAGACCAGCGCTAGGATCGGCACCATCAGCAGCGGCACGAAGACCTGGCCGCCGTAGTCGGACAGCTGCAGGGGCAGAGTACCGATCAGCGGAACATTCTCGATGTGGGCGGTGCACTGCAGCAGGTCGTCGCGGCCTTCGACGAGCTGGAAGCAGGTGGTGCTCGCGAACTTGTCCGTGTTGCTCAGGCCCGTGAAGTTCGGGGTGAGCAGCGACAGAATGACGGCCGTGCCGACCCAGGGATCTATGTCCAACTTCTTGGAGGCGTTGTAGGCCACCATCGCGGGCAGGAAGTAGAAGACCGCGCGCCACATGGAGTTCACGTAACCCAGCCACGGGGGGATGATCTTCGCGTGCGTATCAACGACGCCAAAGGCTTCGAGAACCGCGAGGAACGCCAGGATCAGGGAGGCGCCGAGGAGGACGGGCAGCAGCGGGCGGAACGAGTCCGACAGGTACTCGAAGAATGCGTCAACGATGGCGTTCTTGCCGCGCGCCTTCGCGCGGGCGGCGGCCTTGACGTCGTCGTTCGAGGCTGCGGCGCCCGACTTCATCGACGGCAGGTTGTTGATCTCGTTGAAGACCGACTGCACGGCACCGCCGATAACGATCTGGTAGCGGTCCCCCGACTGTGGGACTGCACCGAGGACGCCGTCAATGGCCTCGACTCGGTCCTTGTCGACGACCGATGCATCGTTGAGTTCAAAGCGCAGACGCGTCGCGCAGTGGGTGAAGTGGGTGATGTTGCCGGGGCCACCGACCGCATCGAGGATTTCCTGTGCCGTGTTGGACACGCGGGACTCCTTCCGTGGATGAGGATTCGACGCTGAATGCGACACTTGACAATTAGCATGTTTGAACAAATGCTGAAAGATTCGACGGGGTATGTCACAGTAATTTCTCGGTGATTTTCAGTGCTTTTACAGTAACGAGGCCCGGGCTCGTTCTGCGCAGGCGTTTCCCTAGTAAAATGGCCCCGTGAATGAGTTTTCCTTGGCGATCCCCGGTGTTGATGGTGGCGATGCGCGCCGCCCGTACGCGTCCGCCGATTCCGAGCGCTGGGTGCCCGAAGACCACAAGTCCTCCGAGCGCACCGAGTTTGAGCGCGACCGCGCGCGCATCCTCCACTCCTCGGCGCTGCGTCGCCTCGGCGAAAAGACGCAGGTGCTGGGCCCGATCTCGGACGACTTTGTGCGCACCCGCCTCACGCACTCCCTCGAGGTCGCCCAGGTGGGCCGCGAGCTCGGCAAGGAGCTGGGGGCCGACCCGGACGTCGTGGACGCCGCGTGTCTGTCCCACGACCTCGGACATCCGCCTTTTGGGCATAACGGCGAGCGTGCCCTGGACGCGGCGGCCGCCTCGATTGGCGGGTTCGAGGGCAACGCCCAGACCCTGCGCGTCGTCACGCGCCTGGAGCCCAAGGTCATCGGCGCAGGCGGCGTTCCCGCGGGCCTGAACCTGACGCGGGCGACCCTGGACGCGATCTGCAAGTACCCGTGGGTCAAGGCCGGCGGCCCTGACCTGGCCAAGTCGACGCGCAAGTACTCCGTGTACCCCGACGACGCGCCCGTGTTCGCGTGGATGCGCCAGGGCGCGCCGGCAGGCCGACGCTGCCTGGAAGCGCAGATCATGGACCTGTCGGACGACATCGCCTACTCGGTGCACGACGTGGAGGACGCGGTCGCGACCCGCAAGCTGGACCCCGCAGATCTCTTCGATGACGCGCACTGCTCGGCGGTCGTGGCCTCGACCCTGGACTGGTACGGGCCCTCGGTGGCGCGCTCGGACCTGGAGGAGGCCCTCGAACGCATCGTCTCCATGCCCGTGTGGCTGCGCTCCTTCGATGGCTCCTACGCCTCCCTCGCGCACTTGAAGGACGCGACGAGTGAGCTGATCGGCCGCTTCTGCTCGGCGACCGTGTCCGCCACGCGCGAGACCTTCGGGCACGAGCCGCTGGGCCGCTACCGCGCGGACCTTGTCGTGCCGCGCGAGGTTCGCGCCGAGATCCAGATCCTCAAGGGCATGGCCGTCCACTACGTCATGAGCCCGCGCGAGACCGAGCCGGTCTACTACCAGCAGCGCACGCTCCTGGCCGACCTCGTCGACGCCCTCTACGAGGCCGGGGCCGACGCGCTGGAACCCGTGTTCGCCGCGCAATGGCGGGCCGCCTCCGACGACGGCGTGCGCCTGCGCGCGGTCATCGACCAGGTCGCCTCGCTCACCGACGTGTCGGCCTCTGCGTGGCATGCCCGCTGGTGCGGCATGCTGTCTTCGCAGCTGTGAGCATGAATGGACGCAGACGTGGGCGGGCATCGGTAGACTGAGGGACATGGCGGGTCTGATTCGTAAGGACGACATCGAAGCGGTACGTAACGCAGTGAAGATCGACGAGATCATCGGCGAACACGTAGCGCTTCGACCCGCGGGCATCGGCTCCCTGAAGGGCCTGTGCCCCTTCCACGATGAGCGCACCCCCTCCTTCAACGTGCGCCCCCACCTGGGCATGTTCCACTGCTTCGGATGCGGTGAGAGCGGCGACGTCATCTCCTTCGTGCAAAAGATCGACCACCTGCCCTTCACCGAGGCAGTCGAGATGCTGGCGGCGAAGGCCGGGATCACCCTCCACTACGAAGAGGGCGGGGCGCGCGTGCGCACCGAGGAGCCGGGCAAGCGCCAGCGCCTCCTCGACGCACACCGCGTCGCCGAAGAGTTCTACCAGCAGCAGCTGGCCTCCCCCGAGGCGCACAAGGGCCGCACGTTCCTCGCCGAGCGCGGCTTCACCCAGGCGATGTGCGCGCATTTCGGGGTCGGCTACGCCCCGGCCTCGTGGGATTCGCTCACCCGCCACCTGCGTTCCAAGGGCTTCACGGACCAGGAGATCCAGATTTCGGGCCTGGGGTCGCAGGGAAACCGCGGCGTGTACGACCGTTTCCGTGGGCGCCTCGTGTGGCCGATCCGTGATATCACGGGCGCGACGGTGGGTTTCGGCGCGCGTCGCCTGGATGACAGCGACAAGGAATCGCCCAAGTACCTGAACACCCCCGAGACGCCGATCTATAAGAAGTCGCAGCTCCTGTACGGCCTGGACCTGGCGAAGAAGACGATCGCGACCGAACACAAGGTCGTCATCGTCGAGGGCTACACGGATGTCATGGCCGCACACGTCGCGGGCGTGACGAACGCCGTGGCCACGTGTGGCACCGCCTTTGGCTCCGAGCACGTCAAGATCATTCGCCGACTGCTGGGCGACCATGCGGATCCGGCCGCCGGCGTGCTCCTGTCCACGGGGCGCGCGCACGGCTCGGAGGTCATCTTCACCTTCGACGGCGACAGCGCCGGGCAAAAGGCCGCGCTGCGCGCCTACGGCGAGGACCAGAACTTCGCGGCCCAGACCTTCGTGGCGGTGGCGCCGGGTGGCCAGGACCCCTGCGACCTGCGCCTATCCCAGGGCGATCAGGCGATCGTCGACCTGGTGAACTCGCGCATCCCGCTCTTTGAGTTCGCGATTCGCTCTGTCCTGTCGCAGATGGACCTGCGCAGCGCCGAGGGGCGCGTGCAGGGCCTGCGCGCCTCGGCCGGCATCGTCGCGCACATCAAGGATCGCGCCCTGCGAGCCGAGTACACGCGGCAGCTGGCCGGGTGGCTCGGCATGGATATCCCCACGGTCGAGCAGGCGATCCGCGCGGCTGGCCGCGTCGAGGTCATCTCGCACGAGGCACGCCCGGGCGAGATCGAGATGGCGGGAGCGGGTCGCCCCGGCCCCACCACCCCCGAGCGCCGAGGCCCCGAGGATCCCGTGAGCCGCATCGAGCGCCAGGCTCTCGAGGCCGTCCTCCAGCACCCGCTCTACGCCGTGGGCTCCGGCTTCGAGGAACTCGACGGACAGTCCTTCACCGTGCCCACGCACCGCGCCGTCCACGACGCGATCCGCGCGGTCGGCGGCCTCGACGCCTTCACGCAGATGATGCGCCAGGCCGAGGCCCACTTCGGTCCGGGCGAGAACGCGACGCTTGCGGCCTCGCGCCACTTTGTCCAGGTGGTCCTGGAGACCGCCGGCGAGTTCATCGGCCCCGCCGTCACCCAGCTGGCCGTCGCGCCCCTGCCCGTCGCGGGCGAGGCCGACGTGCGCTCGTACTGCCGCGGCGTGGTGGCCGCGATGGTGCGCATGGACCTGACCCGCAAGCTCGGCGAGGCCCGCGCGGCCCTGTCGCGCCTGAGCGAGGATGACCCCACCTACTCCGAGACGTTCCGGGAGCTCATGCGCCTGGAGCAACGCCGGCAAAACTACACCGAAAGGGACTAACCGATGGCTGAAGTTGAGAGCTTTACCCTGGACCACACCGCAGTGAAGGCGCCCTACGTGCGCCTCATCAACGTGGAGGCCGGCCCGAAGGGCGACCAGATTTCGAACTTCGACGTGCGCCTCCTCCAGCCCAACGCCGGGGAGATCCCGACCTCGGGCCTGCACACGATCGAGCACCTGCTGGCCTCCCTGCTGCGCGACCGCATCGACGGCGTCATCGACTGCTCGCCGTTCGGCTGCCGCACGGGCTTCCACCTCATCATGTGGGGCACCCCCTCGGTGCGCGAGGTGACCGAGGCGCTGGCCTCCTCCCTGCACGCGATCGCCGAGGAGGTCACCTGGGAGGACGTGCCCGGCACCGACGCGTACTCGTGTGGCAACTACCGCGACCACTCGCTGTTCAGCGCCCGCGAGTGGAGCCGCGCGATCCTCGAGCAGGGCTTCTCCCTCGACGCCTTCGAGCGCGTCGACGTCATCCACTGATTCCGGGCCTTCGCCTGAACATAGAAGCGGGACCCCGGTGAGGGGTCCCGCTGTTGTCTGCGCGTATGCGGGCGAGGGGAGCGTACCCGGAAGGGGAGTCCCGGCCTCGTCGATCAGTCCAGGCCGACCGCGTCGCGCACGCGAGCCTCCAGGGCGTCCGCCTCGCGCTGCCCGTCGGCATCCAGCGGCCCGTCGGCCGTCAGCACCGAGAACAGGCCGTCCTCGCCGCGGCGCACCCACGCCGTCACCGTCGTCCCGTTGCTCGCCTCCACCTGGGAGTGCAGGACGAGCGAGCGGTTCACGAACTCGCTCGTATGACGCATAAAGTCCTCCGGGTCGCCGACTCCGCGCCCCGCCAGGGCCGGGCGGGCCGGATCCACCCACTCCAGGGCGAAGAGCGAGCCCTCGGCCTCCCAGCGCGCCCGCGCCACGTCGTACCAGGGGAACACCTCGGGGGTAGGCTCCCCATCACCGGACGAGGCCTCGGCGCCGAACACGTACAGGCCCGACTTCGCGGCTACCATCCAGCGCCCGTCCTCCAGCTCCAGGCCGGGGGAGCGGCGCTCGCGGGAGGGCAGGGCAGAGGAAAGAGAAGCAGGCGGAGTCGTCATGCGTTGATCGTATCCTTTCGGCAGAAATCCTGCGCACAGGCCTATGCGTACGCGAAGGCGTACGTTATGATGGGAGCGGAAAGGAAAGATCATGACTGCTGTGAGTGCTACCGCCGCCCGCTCGGACCTGTACCGGCTCATCGACACCGTGAACGAGGAGTCTACACCCATCACGATCACCGGCCGTCGTGGAAACGCCGTTCTCATCGGCGAGGCCGACTGGTCCGCCATTCAGGAAACCCTCTACCTGCAGGGGATTCCCGGAATGGCGGATAGCCTGAAGGAAGCCGCTCGCGAAGATCTTGACGACGCCCTCGATGACGTGGAGTGGTAGCGATGTGGCGGGTCGTTTTCTCCAAGCAGGCCGCGAAGGATGCGAAGAAGCTCTCCGCCAGCGGACTCAAGGCGAAAGCTCAGAGTCTCATCGAGGTTCTGACTGAGGATCCGTTTGCGACGCCTCCCCGCTACGAGCGCCTCGTGGGCGACCTCGCTGGCATGTATTCCCGCAGGATCAACATTCAGCACAGGCTTGTCTACGAGGTCTTCGAAGAGGAACGCGTCGTCCGCGTCCTGCGCATGTGGACCCACTATGAGTGAGTTCTCCCGTGGGGTGAGAACGTCCACAGGGAGCGGGGGAGTGGGTCACATGCCGAAATCAATCGGCCACAATGCGGACGGCGGGCATATTCTGGCTTCATATTTGTGAAAAACCACGACAGGAGACCCCATGGCATCGACGCAGCACACCCCCACGGAACTTGAGGCTGCCGGCGACCTGGTACTTCCCGCCGCCGACGAGCTGGCCGGTCGTTTCCCCCTGACCCCCAACGCTCACCCGGCGACGCCGGAAGAGTATGGCGAGATCATGTCGACCCTGGCCTTCGGCAAGAAGTTCACGGACCACATGGCCCACATGCGCTGGACCCGCGAGGGCGGCTGGGACGACCGCGGCGTCATTCCCTACGGCCCGCTCGAGCTGACCCCCGGTGCCTCCGTCTTCCACTACTGCCAGTCCGTGTTCGAGGGCATCAAGGCATACAAGCGCGAGGACGGCTCCGTGTGGACCTTCCGCCCCGGCTACAACGCCGCGCGCCTGAACCACTCGGCCCGCCGCCTGGCCCTGCCCGAGCTGAGCCGCGAGGACTTCGTGGCCTCCCTCGTGGACTACGTGCGCGCTGATGTCAAGTGGGTTCCCGAGGTCGATGGCTCCTCCCTCTACCTGCGTCCCTTCATGTTCGCCTCCGAGGAGTTCGTGGGCGTCCACCCCGCAGGTGTCGTCGACTACTACGTCATCGGCTCGCCGTCGGGCCCCTACTTCAAGGGCGGACTGTCGGGCGTGGCCATCTGGGTGGAGCGCGAGTACCACCGCGCCGGCCCCGGCGGCACCGGCAGCGCCAAGGCGGGCGGCAACTACGCGGCCTCCCTGCTGCCCCAGATCCAGGCCGAGGCCAAGGGCTTCTCCCAGGTCTGCTTCCTGGATACCTACGAGGGCAAGTACCTCGAGGAGCTGGGCGGCATGAACATGTTCGTCGTCATGGCCGACGGAACCATCCGCACCCCCGAGCTCACCGGCGTCATCCTTGAGGGTGGCACGCGCAGTGCGATTCTGCGTATGCTGCGTGACCAGGGTGTGGATGTGCGCGAGGAGAAGATCGCCCTGTCCGAGGTCGTGGATGGCATCCGCTCTGGTGCGGTCGCCGAGGTCTTCGCCTGTGGCACGGCCGCCGTGGTCACCCCGATCACGCGCCTGGCTGGCGACGACTTCGACGTGGAGATCGAGGTGGGGGAGAAGACCCGCGAGATCCACAAGCACCTGACTGACATCCAGTGGGGCCGCGCCGAGGATCCCTACGGCTGGACGTACCGCCTGGTCTGAGCACGATCGCTTGAGGGAGCCACGGCCTCGTCGATTGTCACGAGGCCGTGGCTTCTTTATGTGGTTGTGATGCGAAAATGGCCCATAGTGACAGTGGTGTCAGAACCTAACTAAGGCTATCCTTGGTTGTGTACTCGTGTGCGTCATGTTGATAGGAGAACAATGAAACGCGCGATCGTGGTCGTCTGCTCGTGGGCAGCGGCTCTTAGCCTGGCCGCCGCCTACTTGGCGATCGGCTGGGGCATCGATGACATTGTGGGACACAGCGCCTGGTCAACGTGGTGGATCAGCGTGCTGGGTGCCCTGGGATCGGGCGTATTCGCGTGGGCGGTCAGCGCCCTGGGAGCCGCCCAGATGAACCAGATGGAACCCGCGCTGCGCCACTCGATGATCCGCCAGGTCTTCGCCCTGGGGCCCTCGCAGCGCACCAACGAGCGTGCAGGCCGCGTCGTCAACTCCGCCACCGATGGTGTCGAGCGCGTCGCCGCCTACAAGGGCATCTTCCTCGCCCCCATGATCGCCTCGCTGACGATCCCGATCCTCGTCGTCATTCTCGTCGCCCTGACGATCGACCCGGCCTCGGGCGGCTTCCTTGCGATCGCGATCCCGCTGGTCCCGATCTGCGTCATGGGCTTCCGCAAGGCCTTCAAGCCGGTGTCCTCGCGCTACCGCCACGCCTCGCGCCAGCTCGCCGCCAAGGAGCTCGACGCCATCCAGGGCCTGGGCGACCTGGCCCTCATGAACGCCGGCAAGGACATGGGCAAGCGCCTGGCCGAGGCCGCCGAAGAGGTCCGCTCGAAGGTCATGAGCTACCTGGCCGGCAACCAGCTGATCCTCCTGGTCATCGACTCCGTCTTCTCCCTCGGTATGATCACCGGCGCGATCGCCCTGGCCCTCATTCGTTACAAGCAGGGTGCGATCAGCGTCGGCGAGGGCATCTCCCTCGTGCTCCTCTCCTCGATCATGCTCGACCCGCTGGACCGCATCGGCCAGTTCTTCTACATTGGAATGGGCGGCATCGCAGCCAACAAGGAGATCAAGAAGTTCATCAAGCAGACCCCACCCGTGACGGACGCCAAGGGCGTGAAGGCCCCGGCCATCCCGCCCCAGCGCGGCGAGATCCGCCTCAGCGGCGTCTCCTTCTCCTACACCAAGGACACCCCGGTCCTGCAGGGCGCGAACCTGACCCTCACCCAGGGCGAGCACGTCGCGCTCGCAGGCCCCTCGGGTGCCGGCAAGTCCACGATCTCGGCGCTGCTGCAGGGCTTCCTGCGTCCCACGCGAGGCCGCGTGAGCCTCAACGGCGTCGACCTGGCCAGCGCGCCCCTGTCGTGGGTGCGCGCCCAGACCGCGGTCGTTGAACAGAGCACCTACCTGTTCTCCGGCACGCTGCGAGACAACCTGCTCCTGGCCTCTCCCGCGGCCACGGACGACCAGCTCATCGAGGCCCTGCGCGCCGCCCACCTGGGCGAGTTCGTCGACACGCTGCCCGGTGGCCTCGACGCCCGTGTGGGTGCCCGAGGTCTGGCCGTGTCGGGTGGAGAGGCACAGCGCATCGCGATCGCCCGTGCCTTCCTGAAGAACGCGTCGATCATGATCCTGGACGAGCCCACCGCCCATGTGGACCTGGCCTCCGAGCGTGAGATTCTCGCGTCGCTGGAGACCGTGTGTGCCGGGCGCACGACCCTGACGATCTCTCACCGAGACGCCACCATTAAGGGCGCCGACCGCGTCGCGACCCTGCAGGAAGGAACGATCCGATGACCCGCAGGCAACTGTCTCTTCGACTCCTGTCGATCACGCGGCGCGTCCTGCCGCCGCTCGCGGCCTCCATCGCCGCCCGCATCGTCTTCCTGATGATCGGTATCGCCCTGTTTGCCCTGGGCGGCTGGGCCGTCGCCGGGCTCGCGTCGGGGGAGAGCGCCTGGAGCATCGCCCTCGTCATTGTTTGTGCGATTGGCCTGAGTCTGCTCAAGGGCCTGGCCCGCTACCTCGAGCAGTTTGCCGGCCACTTCGTGGCCTTCCACTCCCTGGCGATGCTGCGCAACTACTTCTACGACCAGCTCGAGCCCCAGGCTCCCGCGGGCACGGATCGCCTGGATTCGGGCGACATCATGAACCGCGTGACGAAGGATATCGACCGCGTCGAGGTGTTCTTCGCCCACACGCTCGCCCCCGTTACCACCGCCATCATCGTCCCGATCCTGTCGATCATGTGGATGGGAAGTGCCGTGTCCTGGACGCTGGCAGCCGTGCTGGCTCCCTTCCTGCTGATCGTCGGCGCGGTCATTCCCTTCCTGGGCTCCGGCTCCACCGCCCGCGCGGCGCGCGAGCTGCGCGAGGCCCGCGGCGCGATCGCCGCACACGTGACCGACTCGGTGCAGGGCGTGCGCGAGGTCCTCGCCTTTGGGGCGCGGGAGCGCCGCGAGGCGGAGATGAGCGCCATCGAAAAGCGCATCTCCTCAGGCTTAGGCACCCAGGGCCGCTGGATCGCGCTGCGACGAGGCCTCAACCAGGCCGCCGTCGCCCTCGGCATCGTCACGGTCGCCATGGTCGCGGGCTCGAACGTGCTTGCAGAGACGCTGACGCTGCCCCAGGCGGGCCTCGCTCTCGGCATCGCCATGGGCTCTTTCGGCCCGGTCCTCGCGGTCGAGGAGTTCGCCGCGGACCTGGATCAGGCCTTCGCGTCGGCAGCCCGCGTCTTCGCGATCACCGACCGCGCGCCCGTCGTTGCCGACCCGGCCGCCCCCAAGCCGCTGACCCCCGGCGACATCGAGTTCACCGACGTCACCTTCGCCTACCCGACGGACGAGGACGCCCCCGCGCCCGCCCCTACGGTCCTGGGCGGCGTCAGCATCCACATCCCCGCCGGAAAGCGCACCGCCATCGTGGGCGCCTCCGGCTCGGGCAAGTCGACGCTGGCCTCGCTGCTGACCCGCACGTGGGACCCGGCCTCGGGCACCGTCACCATCGGCGGCACGAACGTGGCCGACGTATCCCTGCACGACCTGCGCGCCACGGTCGCCTCCGCTCCCCAGCGCCCCTACCTGTTCAACGACACGCTGCGCGCCAACCTGCTGCTCGCCGCACCCGATGCCACAGATAAGGACCTCGAGTCCGCGCTGGAAGCTGTGGACCTCACCGACTGGCTGGCCACGGAAAAGGACGGCCTGGACACGGTTGTCGGCGACATGGGTGAGCGCCTCTCGGGAGGCCAGCGTCAGCGCCTGGCCCTGGCCCGCGCGCTCCTGCGAGACGCCCCGATCTACGTCTTCGACGAGGCCACGAGCCAGGTCGACCCCGCCACCGAGGGGCGCGTGCGCGACGGCATCGCCCGCGTCGCGAAGGGACGCACCATCGTCGAGATCGCCCACCGCATCAGCGCCGTGCGCGACGCCGACCAGATCATTGTCATGGATGCGGGCCGCGTCGTGGAGACCGGCACCTACGCCGAGCTGCACGCACGCGGAGGTGCGCTCGCCGCCCTGGAGGCGCGCGAAACCACCGATCAACCCAGCGCCTGACAGACGCGAGCACGCGGGGGATGGGGCCACGGCCTCGTCCCTCGCGTGTTTACGCGCCCGATACCGATAGGATTCAACCTATGGAAAGACTGATCGGCTGGACGAAAGCTGACGCGTGGGGCTCCACGAACGCGATCCCCGAGTTCCTGGGGGCCGCCGCCGGGGACGACCCGGTGTCCGAGGTGTGGTTTGGTGCCCACCCGGACGGACCGACGCTGCTGACGGATGGACACACGCTCGCCGAGCACATCGGCGAGGACCCCAAGCGAGCCCTCGGCGGCGGACTGCTCTACGCGTTCGGGCCGACACTGCCGTACCTGGCGAAGATCATCGCCCCCGCCCAGACCCTGAGCCTGCAGGTGCACCCGACGAAGGAGATCGCGCGCGAGGGCTACCTGCGCGAGGAGGTCCTGGGCATCGAGCGCACGGACACGCGCCGCGTCTACCGGGACATGAACCACAAGCCGGAGATGATCTACGCGCTCACCGAGTTCAGCGCGCTCGTGGGCTTCCGCGTGCCGCGCAAGGCCCGCCAGCTCCTCGTCGGCCTGGAGGGTGAGCTCGCGGACCGCCTGCGTTACCGCCTCAAGCTGTCCACCGTGCGTGGGGGCCTGCGCTCCCTGGCCACGTGGCTCTTCGACGAGGACTCCCCGGCGACCCCCGAGCGCGTCGAAGAGTTTGTGACCGCGTGCCGCTCCCGCCTCGCGTCGGGCACGTCCCCGTCGCCGCGCACCGACGAGCTCGTGAGCGTCCTGGGGGAGAAGCACCCGGGCGACCCGGGAATCATCGTCGCCTTCCTCATGAACCCGGTGTCCCTGCGCCCTGGCGAGGCCGTCTACATTCCGCCGCGCCAGATCCACGCCTACCAGTCGGGCTTGGGTATCGAGGTCATGGCCTCCTCCGACAACGTCGTGCGCGCCGGCCTGACCGGTAAGTACGTGGACTCCGCCCAGCTCGTGGAAATCACCGAGTTTTCGGCGTTGCCGCCCGTGCGCGTGGCTCCCGAGCACCCCTCGGCGACGACGGACCGCTTCCTGGCGCCCGCCCAGGAGTTCGAGCTGTCGGTGACGACGCTGGCACCCGGCAAGCACACGTCCCGCGTGGACGAGGTCGCCGTTCCCGGGGAGGGCCCGCGCATCATTATCGCGACCTCCGGTTCGGTCACCCTGCACGTGAGCGAGGAGCAGGGCGGGGACAGCGTGGAGCTGAGCCGCGGCCAGGCCGTGTTTGTCTCGGCCGCCGAGCGCCGCGTGTGGGCGTACGGCACCGGCTCGTTTGTGCAGGTCGCAGCCCCCTGACCGGGGTGCGTCGCGCGCCGTGACGAGGCTGTGAATGGGAACGTTGTCAAGTCGTCCCACGTGGTGGTCTTGGTTCCTGGAAAAGCCTTGTAGCTGCGGCTTTTTCCTCTAAAATAGAAGCCGGGCCTCATCTCCGCTCGCTGCGACGAGGCCCGATTGTCAATCGCAGTGTGGGTACCGCGTGGGGGTGCCCGCACTGCGATTCTGTTTGCGCCTTAGAAGACGCCGCAGACCCAGTCGGCCAGGGTCTTGCAGGTGGATGCCAGCTCGCCCTCGTGGGCGTCGTAGCCGGCGACGATGTCCTCGGTGTCAACGTCCTCGTTGTTCACAGCCCACACGGTCGCGGTCTCACGCGTGACCTCCGGGTGGAATTGGACGCCCAGGGCGGTGCCGTAGGAGAAGATCTGCGTGTACTTGTCTGAGCGCGCCCACTCGCGCGCGCCGCGGGGGAGCTCCACGATGGCGTCACCATGGTCGGCGAACACCGTGTGGGTCGAGGCCAGGGCCATGCGCAGGGGGACGGCTCCACCGCCGCCCGCCTGGTCGTTCGTGCCCCAGGCCAGGGAGATGACGCCGTATTCGGGGCCCGCCGAGTCAGCGACGCTGACACGCCCGCCGAAGGTCGCGGCGATCAGCTGGGCGCCCAGGCAAATGCCGAGCACCCGGATGTGTGCGGCCACGCAGCGGCGCAGCAGCTCGCGTTCTGCTTCCAGCCACGGCCACGCCTCGTCGTCGTAGGCGTTCGCCCGGCCACCGAGCAGGATGAGAGCATCCGGCAGGGGAGCGGCCGCCAGGTCCTGGAGGCGCTGCGGGTCCTCCCAGGCGCGCACCACCTCGTGACCGCCGAGGAAGGCGGACAGCTGACCCACCGGAACGATCGGGTCGTTTTGAATCACGAGGATGTTCATACATCAATTGTAGTCGCGATCACGCGCCGGTACCTATCGGCCCTTAAAGAACGGGAACAGCTGACGCTCGCATTGAGGGGCATGAGCCCAGACGCGCCGCAGCCCCCAATCCCGGAACCCGACGCGGCGTGCGATCCCCACCGCGGCGAGCCGACCCGGAAACGGGGGCTGCAACACACAACCCATTGTGTGACGCCAAGCTCAAAGAACGGGGAGCTTTGGCTGAGAAAACCCTGGGAAAAGCGCGCGGGGTGGATACTCATCCACCCCGCGCGCCCCAAGCTAGCAATCAGGCGGTCACTTCGATGCGAGATGAGCGCCCTCGGCAAGAGCCTCCAGCTTCGCCCACGCAATCGACGGGTAGATGCGGCCGCCCAGGCCACAGTCCGTCGACGCCACGACACGCTCGTCGCCCACAATGTCCGCGAACTGGCGGATACGCTGAGCCACCAGCTCCGGGTGCTCCACAACGTTCGTCGAATGCGACACCACGCCCGGGATCAGATACTTGCCCTCAGGCAGTTCGATGTCGCGCCAGATCGTCCACTCGTGCGCGTGGCGAGCATTCGCCGCCTCGAACGTCAGGCCGTTCGCGTTGACCAGCAGGGCCAGATCCACGATGTCCTTGAACGGGATATCCGTCGTGTGCGGGCCGTGCCACGAACCCCAGCACACGTGGAAACGAACCAGAGACGGGTCAATGCCCTCCAGCGCGTGGTTCAGCGCGTCAATACGCACGCGCGAGAACGCGCGGTAATCCTCAACGGAAGGCTCCGGGTTCATCTGATCCCAGCCCTCCGCGATATCCGGCGCGTCAATCTGCACCGTCAGGCCCGCGTTCGTAATGCGCTTGTACTCCTCGCGCAGCACATCCGCGCACGCCCACACCACGGCCTCGTCGTCCTCGTAGAACGCGTTAGCCACGCGAGCCGCCGAACCCGGCGAAATCGCCGCAACGAAACCATCCGACAGCGGCTTGCCGACCGCCTCCAGCGCGTGCTTCGTGCCCGCAATATCGCGCTCCACGGCCTCGGCGCCGATGTAGGTCAGCTCATCCACGATCGCCGGGAACACGACCTTGTTGTCGCTCACGATCTGAATACCCGACTCCGGGTCACCGTACGCGTCCGCGAAACGCTGCCAGTCACGGCGCTCAGCGAACGACGAGAAAGCCAGGCGACCATCGCGGCCGGCCGGGGGACGCAGCTCGAAGCCACCCGAGTTCTCGAACGACAGCCCGCCGAAACGCGAGAAGGAATACGTCCACCACGCGCCGTAATCAACCGTGTCAAGCATCGCGTGGCCGTACTCGCCATCGTTGACGATATCCAGGCCAATCTCAGCCTGACGCTTCACAACGCCATCAACCTCGGCCTGCAGCAGCGACGTGAAATCAGTGTCGCTCAGCTCCCCCTTTCGGTGCGCGGCGTTCGCCTTGAGCAGCTCGGGGGTACGGGGCAGGGAACCAACATGAGTGGTGCGAATGGTCATCGCAGTCCTTTCTCTTCACTGTGCCCTCAGCCTACGTTTCGCGCCTCGAGAACGAGGGGGAATGTCCATACCGTGACCAATGCGATCAACCACTCATCGGGCAAGACGCTAATTCACGCACGCGCCCCTTGCGTTTTCCTTGCAATCCCGCCCGGAAGCGTCCACCCACTGACACGGCGATCCGACCGGTGCTGCCCCCGAAATACCGCGCGAAAACCACCCGCACCCAGCCCGGCCTCGTCCATGAGACGAAACCCGCACGGAAACGCAGCGCTCACACTCCTACTGTGGAGTCATTACAAGGTAAAAGAAAGGCACATCATGAGTCGCCCGCTGCGCTCGGCAACATCCACCCAAGGCCGCAACATGGCCGGAGCACGCGCCCTGTGGCGCGCTACCGGCATGACCGACGGCGACTTCGGCAAGCCGATCATCGCCATCGCCAACTCCTTCACCCAGTTCGTCCCCGGCCACGTGCACCTCAAGAACATGGGCGACCTCGTCGCCGGAGCCATCGAAGCGGCCGGTGGCGTCGCCAAGGAATTCAACACGATCGCCGTCGACGACGGCATCGCCATGGGCCACGACGGCATGCTCTACTCCCTGCCCAGCCGCGACCTCATCGCCGACAGCGTCGAAACCATGGTCAACGCGCACCGCGCCGACGCCCTCGTGTGCATCTCCAACTGCGACAAGATCACCCCCGGCATGCTCCTGGCCGCCATGCGCCTGAACATCCCCACCATCTTCGTCTCCGGTGGCCCCATGGAGTCCGGCGCCGCCGTCGACGGCGTCGTCGAACACCGCCTCGACCTCATCGACGCGATGGTTATGGCTGTCGACGACTCCGTCAGCGACAACCAGCTGGCCAGCATCGAAGCCAACGCGTGCCCCACCTGCGGCTCCTGCGCCGGCATGTTCACCGCGAACTCCATGAACTGCCTCAACGAGGCCATCGGTCTGGCCCTGCCCGGCAACGGCACCACCCTGGCCACCCAGATCGAACGCAAGAAGCTCTTCACCGAGGCCGGCGCGCGCATCGTCGACATGTGCCGCGCCTACTACGACAATGAGGACGACTCGGTCCTGCCGCGCTCCATCGCCACCAAGGCCGCCTTCGAGAACGCCATGAGCCTGGACGTGGCCATGGGCGGCTCCACCAACACCGTCCTGCACATCCTCGCCATCGCCAACGAGGCCGGCGTCGACTTCACGCTTGACGACATCGACGCGATCTCGCGCCGCGTGCCCTGCTTGTGCAAGGTCGCACCCAACTCCACGACTTACCACATTGAGCACGTCCACCGCGCCGGCGGCATCCCCGCCCTGCTCGGCGAGCTCGACCGCGCCGGCCTGCTCAACCGCGACGTCCACTCCGTCCACTCCGACAACCTGGAGAACTGGCTGGGCGCGTGGGACGTGCGCAGCGGGAGCGCCACCGACGAGGCCAAGCACCGCTTCCTCGCTGCCCCCGGCGGCGTGCGCACTACCCAGGCCTTCTCGACCGCCAACCTCTTCGAGTCCCTCGACACCGACTCTGAGGCCGGCTGCATCCGCTCCGTCGAGCATGCCTACACGAAGGACGGCGGCTTGGCGGTCCTCTACGGCAACATCGCCGCCAACGGCGCGATCATCAAGTCCGCCGGCATCGACGAGTCCCTCTTCCACTTCGTCGGCAAGGCTTTCGTCGTCGAATCCCAGGAGGAAGCCGTCGAGGCCATCCTCAGCAAGCAAGTCAAGGAAGGCGACGTCGTCGTCATCCAGTACGAGGGCCCCAAGGGCGGCCCCGGCATGCAGGAAATGCTCTACCCGACCTCCTACCTCAAGGGCCTGGGCCTGGGCAAGAAGTGCGCGCTCATCACCGACGGCCGCTTCTCCGGCGGCACGTCCGGCATCTCCATCGGTCACATCTCGCCCGAGGCCGCGGCCGGCGGTGCGATCGGCCTCGTGCGCACCGGCGACGAGATCGAAATCGACGTCAACAACCGCGTCCTGCGCGCGAACGTGAGCGACGAGGAGCTCGAGCGCCGCCGCGCCGAAAAGGGCGCCGCCCCGTGGAAGCCCTCCAAGCCTCGCGCCCGCCAGGTCTCCGACGCCCTGCGCGTCTACGGCATGCTCGCCGCCTCCGCCGACAAGGGCGGCGTGCGCGTCCTGCCCGACTGGGCGTGAGGGAAGCGCCTACAATCGTGGGCATGCATGGAGAGTACAAAGTCCCCGGAGGAAAGCTCGTCGTCGTTGACACCGACGTGGAGGAGGACCGCCTTGCGCGCGTGAGCGTGTCCGGCGACTTCTTCCTCGACCCCGACGACGCGCTCACCCGGATCACCGCGTCCCTCGAAGGGGCCCCAGCCTCGTCGAGCGCCAAGGACCTGGCCGCGCGCGTGGGGGCCGCCCTCCACGAGGGTGACACCCTCATGGGCGTGACCCCCGAGGCCGTCGGCATCGCCGTACGCCGCGCGCTGGGCGCCGCCCTGTCGTGGGATGACATCGACTTCGACGTCATCCACGGCCCCGTCGTCGACCCGATGATCAACGTCGCCATGGACGAAACCCTGGTTGAAGACGTGGCCGCGGGGCGCCGCAAGCCCTTCATGCGCCTGTGGGAGTGGAACGGCCCCCAGGTCGTCATCGGCTCCTTCCAGTCCTACCAAAACGAAATCCAACAGGACGGCGTGGATCGATACGGCATCACCGTGTCGCGGCGCGTCACCGGTGGCGGCGCCATGTTCATGGAGCCCGGCAACTGCATCACCTACTCGCTCGTCATCCCCACCGCCCTCGTGGAGGGAATGAGCTTCGAGCAGGCCTACCCCTACCTCGATCAGTGGGTCATGGAGGTCCTCGAAAAGCTGGGCATCAAGGCCAAGTACGTGCCGCTCAACGACATCGCCTCCGAGTTCGGCAAGATCGGTGGCGCCGCGCAGAAGCGCTGGGCCAACGGCTACATGGTCCACCACGTGACCATGGCCTACGACATCGACGCCATCAAGATGAACGAGGTCCTGCGCATCGGCATGGAGAAGATCCGCGACAAGGGCACCCGCAGCGCCGTCAAGCGCGTGGACCCCATGCGCTCCCAGACTGGCATGGCGCGCGAAGAGATCCTGCAGGTGTTCTTCGATCACTTCAAGGAGAAGTACAACGCGAGCGTCGGCACCATCACCGAGGCGGATCTCGAGGTCGCGCGCAAGCGCTGCGAGACGAAGTTCGCGCGCGAGGAGTGGGTGCACCGCATCCCCTGATAGCGCTCGTTTTTGTGGCCCGCTTCGGTGTCGTTTCGACGAGGCCGGGGCGGGCTCTCGCGTTTAACACCGGGCGGTCTTAGAAGAGCTTGAGTGCGATCACCCCGTGGATGATGAGCTCGACGCCGATGACGAGGATAAGGAAGCCCATAATTCGTACGATCGCGCCGACGCCGGTAGCTCCCAGCTTGTCGATCCAGGGCGTTCCGTAGCGCAGAAGCACTGCGATGGCAGCGGCCGTGATCAGGATGCCCAGGACGATTCCGATGTGAAAACCGATGGCAGTGTTGCGGGCTGCTAGCGCGATGACGACGCCGATCGAGCCGGGTCCCGCGATGAGGGGGAGCGCCATGGGGGAGAAGGACACATCCGTCTTGGCTGTCGCATGCTGGGCTTCCTCGTCGGTGGAGCGCCTCTTGTTTTCCAACATCGAGAAACCCGAGTGCGCGACGACCAGGCCGCCGGCGATCTGTAGAGAGGGCAGGTCGAATCCGAAGAAATGCATGATGAGCGAGCCGCAGACAGCAAAGGCCGTCAGGATCGCGAACACGTAGATGCCCGTCTTCCATGCCTGCGAGCGGATTGCAGCGGGGGTGTTACCGGCGGTGAGGCCAGCAAAACCGGCGAGAGCGCCGATCGGGTTGGTGATCGGCGCGAGCGCCAGGATCGCGGCGGACATTCCAGCGAGAACAGTCATCATGCGGACAATCCTAGTCGGCGCTGTGCTCGCGCGAACGATCGGTCCGCTCAGACGCGGCGGGCGCCGAAGATCGCGGTGCCCAGGCGCACGATTGTCGCCCCCTCGGCGATGGCCCACTCAAGATCGCGGCTCATGCCCATCGAGAGCGCCAGGTCCGACTCTTCGATGCCCAGGCGCGCCGCGGCCTCGTCCCTGATGCCGCGCAGCTGCGCGTAGGCGGTGCGCACGTCGGCCTCGACAGGGGAGTTCAGGCCCACCGTCATGAAGCCCGCGAGCTGCAGGTGGGCCGAGGCCTCGACCGCGTCGATCACTGCGGCGACATCGGCGGGGGAGCAGCCGTGTTTTGTGGGCTCGCCAGAGACATTCACCTCGACGAACACGGGGAGCGTGCCGGTCGCGCGCGCATCGATTTTCGAGGCCAGGGCGGGGGAGTCCAGCGACTCGATCGCGTCCACGCAGGCCAGAGCGTGGTTGATCTTGTTGGACTGCAAAGGCCCGATCAGGTGGATGCGCGCGCCGGGCACCTCACGGATCGCATCCACCGTCGCGCGTGCCTCCTGGACGCGGTTGTGGCCGAGCAGGATCGGCAGGCCCGCCTCGCTCAGGGTGGCGGCGGCGGTCCGGCACTCCTCGGGCGTGCGCGTCTTGACCGCCAGCTCCAGATGCACCGAATCAGTGCGGCCACACGCGGAGGTCGCGCGGTCGATGCGGTCGCGGGCGGCTGCGATGGCCTCGGGAATGCTCATGCCCTCATGGTACGCGCGGAGAAACTTTCAGGGGCCAATCAGGGGCGACTCAGGGAGATATGAGCGAGGAGTCGTGGCAGACTAGAATGTTCACAGATCAAGGAAAGGACACGCAATGCGTACCCTGCTCAACATCATCTGGTTCCTCTTTGGAGGGCTCCCGCTCTTCCTGGGATACCTCTTCGCGGGTCTCGTCGCCTGCATCTTCATCGTCACGATCCCCGCGGGCGTGGCCTGCTTCCGCATCGCCGGATACGTGCTGTGGCCCTTCGGTAAGCGTGTCGTCGACCAGCCCAGTGCGGGTGCCGGATCGGCCCTCATGAACATCGTGTGGTTCCTGGTCGCGGGCCTGTGGCTCGCCATCGGACACATCACGACAGCCGCCGCCCAGGCCGTCACCATCATCGGCATCCCGCTGGCCATCGCCAACCTCAAGATGATTCCGATCACCTGCTTCCCCTTCGGCAAGGTCGTCATCGACGACCCGACCGCGTCCATCCTCTGACGCGTCCTACACTGGGGTCATGGCTCGTAAACACAGCAAGGATCACGGCGGTGGCCCCACCCGCGCCATCGAGGCACTCACGGCGGCCGGCGTTGCTTTTTCCGTCCACGAGTACGAGCACGACCCGGCCGCCCGGGCGTTCGGCGAGGAGACCGTCGAGAAGCTGGGGATCGACCCCACCCAGGCCTTTAAGACGCTCATGGTGCGCCTGGAGCCCTCCGGTGAGTTCGTCGTCGGTTGCGTGCCCGCGCTGGCTCACCTGTCCATGAAACTGATCGCCAAGGCCGCAGGTGCCAAGAGCGCCGCCATGGCCGACCCGGCCGTCGCACAGCGCCGCACCGGCTACGTCGTGGGCGGCATCAGCCCGCTCGGGCAGACCACTGCGCACCGGCTGTTCATCGACTCGGCGTGCCTTGACCACGAGACCATGATCGTCTCGGGCGGGCGCCGAGGCCTCAGCGTCGAACTGAGCCCCCTCGACCTCGTCGAGCTGACGGGCGCCGAGGTCACGGACCTCGCCCAGGTCTGACCCGGCCTCGTCTAGCGTGCGTGCGGCCCCGGCCTCGTCCTGTTTCCGTCTTCATCCCAGCCACCGATACTCCCGCGCCCCCCAAATTTCGCACGTAATTCCCCGGCCGTTCCTTCAGTCTTTGAAGGAGAGGTGTTGAAATCATGCGGTTTCTGATCTCTCAGCGCCGATCCGAATAACGAATTACGTGCGACGTTGTTGAGGAACTCTGCTGGGAAGTGCTACCTCGCGTCCACGACTCGTGCCGATCCGATGCCGTGACGCGGTCCGTATTAGCGCGTAGATCGCTCGACGTACAATGAGCGCACCCGGGCGAGTGAAGTGAGAGAGGATGAACGAGGAGACTGTGATCGTTTCTGCAGATCTGCGGTACAACGAAGAGACTGAGGCAGCCATGCGCGAGGCTCGCGAGATTGCTGTTGGGCGTCTCTCTGCTGCACGCTATGGCACTGCGGCGGAGGCGTTTGGGGAGAGCGATGACAACTGACGTGACTGAACTGAGCCGCCGCGGGCGCGCCGCCTACTGGATGGTCGCCGCCCTCGCCTGGGCGGGCGTCGCCGCCACTCTTATTATCACGGCCTTTGATGGCTACGCTGCGCCGACCTACGTCGAGGAGGGCCTCTTTGCGGGTGCCGCCCACGGCTGGGCGGGCGCCCCCGAGCGCCTCATCAATTGCCTGTCCTACTTCACCGAGCTGTCCAACATTATGGTCGCGATCATCTCGACCCTCCTCGCACGCCGGGGCCGCGTCGGGGCGTGGGGGAGGGTGACGCACCTGTGTGCCCTCATGATGATCACGGTGACAGCGATCGTCTATGCGACGCTGATTGGCCCCTACGAGGTCCTCTCTGGCTTCGCGCTCGTCACGAACCCGCTGCAGCACATCGTCGTCCCCGCCGCCTTCGTGGGGACGGCCGCGCTCGCGGGACCGCGCGGCGGCATTACGTGGGCGACGCTGGGCCGCGCCCTGCTGATCCCGGTCGCGTGGGTGGCGTACACACTCGTGCGAGGCTCCTTCACGCACCAGTACCCATACGGCTTCGTCAACGTGTGGCGCCTCGGCTACGCGCAGGTCGCCATCAACATCGTGGCGATCCTGATCGGCGCCCTGGTCTTCATGGCGTTCTTCGCGGGCGTGGACTGGCTGATCCGTAAGGCGTCCCGGCGCTGACGGTCTGTGCATCTCCCGGACACGGTCTCGTCCGAGGTCGCTAGAGTGAGGCCATGAGCAACGAGCCCGGGCTTGTCCCTGAACTTGTCGTCACCGATTACGAGGCATCGCGCCGTTTTTGGTGCGACCTCGTCGGTTTTTCCCTTCGCTATGAGCGGCCTGAGGAAGGATTCGGCTACCTTGTCCTGGGTAACGCGCACCTGATGCTCGACCAGATCGACCAGGGTAGGACGTGGGCGACAGGTCCCCTTGAGTTCCCCCTTGGTCGGGGTATCAACTTCGAGGTTCAGGTCGACAATCTAGACGGCACGTTGCAGCGCATCACAGAGGCAGGATGGCCGATCTTCGTCGAACCCGAAGAGAAGTGGTACCGGGCGGGCGATGTAGAGATCGGCGTCCGGCAGTTCCTCATCCAAGACCCCGACGGATACCTTGTGCGGCTCCAGCAGGAAATCGGCGAGAGGCCCGCGTCGAAGACGCATGCGGATTGCACGCAGGATGAGCACAGCATCGACTGAGGGCGATGTTTCGCCCTCCCGGCGCTGAGAAACCCGCCCGCTCGACAGGGCTGCAAGCCGTTGTGGAGCAGGCGGGTTCACTGTTGAGAATGGCGACTCTTAGTGGGAATTCAGGACGCAGTTTGCGATGAGTGCGTCGATGCGGCGCACGTCGATGTGTCGGCCTAGGCTGATCTTGATATGGCCTGCGCGGGTCCATAGCTCGACCTCGGCAGTCATATCGATCGTGCCGGCGTTCTCGGTCGACCACATGTTGATGTTCTTGTAGGGCAGTGAGTAGATTTCGACCTTGCGGCCGGTAATTCCCTGCGCGTCGCGCACGATGAGGCGCTGCGACGTAAAGATTGCCGAGTCTCGCGTTGTTGCGAACGCAGCGTAGGGCTGCTCGCCGGGAATCAGGATGTTGGAGACGTCCTTGGGGATCGCTACCTCGTTGAAAAATGCCCACTGGGCGACTGTTGCGGCTTCCATGCCATGTCCTTTCTCGATGGTGACATGGTAACCGTGGGGTAGTTGTCATGCAACTGTCCCAGCTCAGTGCTGGGAAGGGTGGTTCCCTGACTAGTGCTGTCGGGTTGGGAGTTCTGTCGACTTTCTTTGGGTGTGACTATCAATTCATTGGGATCTCTTGTCTTGCGGGCGTCGGACGATCTGGATACGGTTGTAATCAATCGATTACAACAAAGGGGAAGATATGAAGATTCTTGTCATTCAGGGCAGCCCTGACGAGGGAAGCTACTCGCATGAACTCGCAACGGCTTACGCTGATGAGGCGCGCAGCGCCGGGCATGACGTGCGCATGATTGACCTGGCGACAGAGGATTTTGATCCCGTTCTGCGCTACGGATACCGCCAGCACATGGAGGACGAAAGTGGTCCCAAGCGGTATCAGGAGGACATAGCCTGGGCCGATCACCTCGTGTTCAGCTTCCCGATTTGGTGGTCTGCTGAACCGGCGATTCTGAAAGGTTTCCTTGATCGCACTCTCACGCCGGGATTCGGGTACCGGTATGTCGACGGTAAGAGCCAGGGCCTGCTGAAAGATAAGACCGCGGCACTCATCGTCACATCCCGTGCTCCTTCGTTTATCTACCGCATCTTCGGTGGTCTGATCTGGCGGTGGAAGAGTATGGTCCTGGGCTTCGTGGGGATTCGCTTAGCCAAATCTCTGATGCTTGGCCGCATTGAGCAGGATGTTGATACTCCTGCTTACCGCGCTGCGTTTGTCGAGACAGTTCGAGCTTACGCGCGCGGATAGACTGTCCATATCGCCGAGATTGGGAGGACCAGGTATGGCCGCGACGCGTATGCCAGCCAATGAACGCAAGGCGCTCATGCTGGAGGCTGCCGTCCGTGTGTTTGCGCGGGTTGGCTACGCCGCGGCCACGACGGACTCGATCGCGCGCGAGGCAGGTGTCAGTCAGGCGTATGTCGTGCGTTTCTTCCGGTCGAAGGAAACACTTTTCGAGGAAGCTGCTACGTATGTTGTTGAGCAGCTGTGTCGACGTTTTGCTGAGGCGCCCGTAGCGGCGGATTCTACCGATGCTGAACGTCGGGAATTGCTAGGGGACATGTACGCGGAGATCGTGAAAGACCGCGACACATTCATGATGATCGTGCGCCTATTCATGATGGGATCCGATCCGCGCTTCGGGCAGCTCTCCCGCGATAGCTTTGCGCGTGTGTACCGCGTCCTGCGAGAAGACGTCGGGATGGATGCTGAACAGGCTAGGATCTTCCTCTCCCACGGTTTGTTGATGAACCTCGTGCTGTCGCTGCGTCTGTGGGAAGGCGAGAGAGTTTTGTCGGATGAGATCCTCGGATTTCTCGGGAAAGGACGCGCGGAGGCTATGTATTCACTGCATGACGCGCCTGGTTCCTCGAATGATGAAGGATCTACCGCACCCCGACCGTGATCGTCGCCAGGGCAACCCTTCCGGCCTCGTCCGAGGCGGGCACGTCCACGAGGGCCACGATGCGCCAGTCCATGTCCTCCTCCGAGTCGAACAGGGTCTGCGTCGCCAGCCAGAACGTGCCCGGCGCAGCCTGATCCAACGCGTCCGCGATCGCCTCGATGCGCGCAGCCTGGGCGCGCTCGACATCCGACGAAACCGCGGCGGGGGCCAGCTCCAGTACGTCCTCGCGGGTCGGGGCCTCGTTCAAGGAGCACAGCGACAGGGCGCGCGCCCGCTGATCGATGCCGATCCACTCGTGCTCCGCCCAGTAGTGCTCGAGCACCGCGTCCCACTCGTCCTCGCCCCACGGGGCGACCAGCGGGGTGCGCGAGGCCTCGTCCAGGCGCGCCAAGGCCTCGACGTTGTCGCGGCTCATCGCCTCCACGCGCTCGAACAGAGCACCACGGATCGCCGTGCGGAACGCGTGACGGTTCGCGCTGAAGGGAACCGTCCCGTCCTCCCGAGCGCCAAACGCCAGCTCCGCGCCCTCCGTGCCGTCGCCCTCGGACGCGGGGGAGAAGGCCTGACCCGTGGACATGGCCTCCCACTCGTCCAGCAGCGAGGAGTCCACCGCGCGGATCAGGGCAGACAGCCACGCAATGATCGAACGCAGCTCGTCCGTCATGAGCTCGTCCGGCACGATCTGGTGCAGCGCGCGATACGCGTCCGTCAGGTAGCGCAGCACGATGCCCTCGGAGCGGCCCACGTCGTAGCGGCCCACGATCCCCGTGAACGTCAGCGCGTTCTCGATCATCTCGCGCACGACCGACTTCGGGGAAATCTCCTGATCCTCGATCCACGGGTTCGCGTGCAGATACACCGCGAACGCGTCGCCCAGCAGATCGGCCAGCGGGCGCGGCCACGTGACCTCCTCGAGGGCGGCCATGCGCTCGTCGTACTCCATGCCCTGCGCCTTCATCGCTGCCACGGCCTCGGCGCGCGCCGCCTTCTCCTGCGCGAACAGGAGCGGGCGCGGATCCTCCAGGACCGACTCGATGACCGAGACGACGTCCAGGGCGAAGGTCGGGGACTCGGGGTCCAACAGCTCGAGGGCAGCCAGCGCGAAGGGGGAGAGCGGCTGGTTGAGCGCGAAGTCGTCCGGCAAGTCCGTGGCCGCGCGCAGGCGGGGTTCCCCGGAAGCCGAGGCCTCGGCTGAGGACACGTGCTCGACGACGCCCGCCTGCTTCATCGACGTGTAGATCTCACCCAGGCGGCGCAGGTGCGGGTTGCGATCCGTGGGCGGATCGTCGTTGTTGCGCGCCAGCCACACGAGGTGCTCGCCCGGGTCACGCCCGGCAGTAGGCGCACCGGCCAGTACGTTGAGGACCATCGCGTGCGTCATCTCGAAACGGCTCGTGAGCTGCTCGGGGGCCGCGTCCACGAGGCGTTCGAACGTCGAGCGCGTCCATGAGATCTCGCCCTCGCCCGGGCCCTTGCGCTTCTTCGCGGACTTCTTCGCGGCGCGCTTGGCCTCGCGTGCGTCGCGGGCCGCCTCCTGCGCGGCGCTCAGGCGTGCGCGCTCACGGGCGGCGTCGACCTCGTGCTCGGGGGCCAGGACGCGCACGAAACCGACCGTGTCGAACCCGGCGCGACCCGCTCGGCCCGCGATCTGGTGGAACTCGCGCGCGCTTACGTGGCGCATGCGCCGCCCGTCGTACTTGACGAGCGACGTCATCAGTACCGTGCGGATCGGCACGTTGATGCCCACGCCCAGGGTGTCCGTGCCGCACACGATTGGCAGCAGGCCCGCCTGCGTAAGGCGCTCGACGAGGCGGCGGTAGCGCGGCAGCATGCCCGCGTGGTGCACGCCGATGCCCTGCGCGAGCAGCGACTTGAGGGTCTGCCCGAAACCCTTCGTAAACGACACACCCGCCAGTTGCGCGGCAATCGCCTTCTTCTGCTCGGGAGAAATCAGCGACGAACGATCAAAAGACTGCGCGGTCGCGACCGCGTCGCGCTGGGAAAAATGCACGATGTAGATGGGCCAGCGGCCCTCGCCCAGCAGTCGCTCGACCGTGTCGGGCAGGCGGTCCACGACGTACTCGAACTCGAGGGGCACGGGGCGCTCCGCATCGTCGATGAGGGAGACATCGCGCCCGGTGCGTTCTTTCCACGCGCGCTCGAAACGCGTCGTGTCGCCCAGCGTCGCGCTCATCGCGACCACCTGCGGGGTCCTCAGCTCCAGGAGCGGCACCTGCCACGCCCAGCCGCGCTGACGGTCCCCGTAGAAGTGGAACTCGTCCATGACGATCATGTCCGCGTCCAGCATGGGCCCCTCGCGCAGCGACTGATTCGCGAGGATCTCAGCCGTGCAGCAGATGATGGGCGCGTCGGCGTTGAGGGACACGTCGCCGGTCACCATGCCGACGTTGTCCGCGCCGAACAGGGACACGAGATCAAAGAACTTTTCCGACACCAGGGCCTTCAGGGGCGCCGTGTAGTAGGAGCGGCCCCCGTGTGCCATCGACGTGAAGTGCGCGGCGAGCGCGATCATCGACTTGCCCGACCCCGTGGGGGTCGCAGCGATCACGTGGTTGCCCGCCAGGATCTCCACCAGGGCCTCCTCCTGGTGGGGGTAGAGCGGACGCCCGGTGCCCTCGGCCCAGGACACGAATGCCTCGTACAGGGCATCGTCGTCGCCCAGACGTCCCTCGTCCTCCAGGTCGTCCAGGATCTCGTTCAAAGTCGCGCTCATGCCCCCATTGTCCCAGAGTGCGCCCACGTCTGCGTCCCCGCGCCGCCGGGCCCTTCCCGCAGCTCATCGACGAGGCCGGGGCGGAGTCCGTGCTCACGGGTGGCCATGCGCGTGGCGAGACGTCGCCTGCCGGGCGTGCAGGCCTGTGGCAAGATGAACGGGTCCCATGACAACGTGCGGGTGCGGCCCGCGAAGCGCGCGAGGCCCCGCGACCCATCCACGGCCTCGCCCATTGACACCCCGGGAGGTTCCTGTGGAACAGATAGCTGTGATCGAAAAGGAGATCGCTGACTGGATCACGATGCACCTGACGATCGTCATCCTGATCGGCGTGGGCCTCGTCCTGACGGTCGTCTCCCGCGGCGTGCAGCTGCGCCTGTTCCCGGAGATGGTGCGCACGGTCCTCGGCTCGCGCAAGGGCGCCGACGGCGGCATCTCCTCCTTCCAGGCCTTCGCGATCTCGCTGGCCGCGCGCGTGGGCATCGGCAACGTGTTCGGCGTGGCCGCGGCGCTCATGTTTGGCGGTCCGGGCGCGATCTTCTGGATGTGGGTCGTGGCCCTGGTGGGCATGGCGACAGCGTTCTTCGAGGCGACGCTGGCCCAGATCTTCAAGGTGAAGCACTCCGACGGCTCCTTCCGCGGCGGCCCGGCCTACTACATCAAGCGCGGCATGAAGAACCGCGTCCTGGCCAACGTCTTCGCCGTCATCACCGTCATCACCTGTGGCATCGTCATCACCTCCGTGCAGTCCAACGCCATCGCGGGCACGCTCACGAGCGCCTTCGGTGAGGCCGCCAAGGAGCCCCTGCCCGGCGCGGGTGGCTTCTCGGCCGCGCAGCTCACGGTCGCAGGCCTCATCTTCGTCTTCTCCGCGATGGTCATCTTCGGCGGCATCCGCACCGTCGCCCGCGTCACCGAGTGGATGGCCCCGATCATGGCCACCGTCTACGTCATCATGGTCGCCATCGTCTGCCTCATGAACATCACGCAGTTCGGCACCGTTCTGGGCCAGATCTTCACCTCCGCGTTCTCCATGGACGCCACCGTCGGCGGCCTGGGCGGCGGCATCATCGCCGCGATGATCAACGGCACCAAGCGCGGCCTCTTCTCCAACGAGGCCGGCCAGGGCACCGCTCCCAACGCCGCCGCGACCGCGACCGTGTCCCACCCGGTGCGCCAGGGCCTCATCCAGTCCCTGGGCGTCTTCATCGACACGATCGTCGTGTGCACCGCGACCGCCTTCGTCATCCTCATCGCAGGCGAGAAGGTGTGGGGCAGCGCGGACGTGAACCCCTCCAACCTGACGACCCTGGCCGTCGCCCACGAGCTCGGCGCATGGACGATCGTGCCCATGGCGATCCTCATCTTCGTCCTGGCCTACTCCTCGGTCATCGCCGCCTACGTCTACTCCGACACGAACATGTCCTTCGTCTTCGGTGACGCCCGCTGGGCGACCTGGACCGTGCGCGTCGTGTGCGTGGCCTCAGCAACGATTGGCGCCCTGCTGACCCTGGACGTCGTGTGGAACGCCGTCGACATCGCAATGGCGGTCATGACGATCACGAACCTGGTGGCCCTGGTCTTCCTGGCCCGCTGGGTGCTTGGTGCGCTGCGCGACTACGAGACGCAGCGTCGAAACGGCATTGCCGACCCCGTCTTCGTGGGCGAGAAGAACCCGCTGCTGCCCGGCAACGTTCCCGGCAGCGTGTGGAAGCGCCCCAAGCAGAAGAAGAAGTAACACCTGCCGATCACCTTGCCGGGTGCGCCGGGCACATCTCGTGCCTCGCGCACCCGGCGTCGTGCATGTCGGCGCTGCTCGGCGCGGCGCGCGTGCGGCTGCGTTAGGCTACGGGCATGAGAATCGCACGTTTTTCCGATGGTACGAACCCGGTGTACGGCGCCCTCGAGGAGGGCTCGACGAGGATCGTGGGGCTCAAGGGTGACCCGCTGTTTTCGCCCGTGGAACCCTCCGGCCAGATCTACGAGCTGGACGAGGTGCGCCTGCTCTCCCCGGTGATCCCGCGCTCGAAGGTCGTGGGCATCGGCGACAACTACTCGGACACCCCAATTCCGGCCGACGAGCGCCCCGAGCCGCCGATTTTCCTGAAGGCGAATACCTCGGTCGTGGGCCCCGACGACCCGATCGCGATCCCAGCCTGGTCGAACGCGGTGGCCTTCGAGGGTGAGCTCGCGATCGTCATCAAGTCCCTGGCGAAGGACGTGAGCGTCGAGGATGCGCCGCAGATGATCCTCGGCTACACGATCGCCAACGACGCCACGGCTCGCGACGCGATGACGGGTGGCCCCTGGTCGCGCGGCAAGTCTTTCGACTCGGCGTGCCCGCTGGGTCCGTGGATTACGGTCGACCCCGCCCTTGACGTCACCAACCTGGCGATCCGCTCCTACCTGAACGGGGAGAAGGCTCAGGACAGCTCGACCGCGAACATGATCTGGAACCCCTTCGAGCTGGTCTCCTACGTGTCTCACCAGATGACGCTGCTGCCCGGCGACGTGATCGCCACGGGCGCACCCGCGGGTGCAGGCCTCGTTCAGGCTGGTGACCGCGTGGAGATCGAGATCGAGGGGATCGGGCGTCTGGCGAACCCCGTCGTCCGAGCATAATTGTGTGACCTGTGTGATAGGATTACGTCGTTCTGACAATATCTCCGTCGCATAGGAGCACACCGTGAGCGAACCCCAGTCATCGGGCGCGCTGGCCGTCGAAATGGCCGGTCTGGACGTTATCCCCGAATCCGATCGCAAGGGAAAACCCTCCGACCTGTTCATGCCGTGGTTTGCGGCGAACATTTCGGTCCTGGGTATCTCGTGGGGCTCGTGGGTCCTCGGGTTCGGGCTCTCCCTCGCCCAGGCGATCGTCGTGTCCGTCGTGGGCGTCGCGCTCTCGTTCGTCGTGTGTGGCCTCATCGCCATCGCCGGCAAGCGCGGCTCTGCCCCGACGCTGGTCCTGTCGCGCGCGGCCTTCGGCTTCAACGGCAACCGGATTTCCGCGGCGATCTCGTGGATCCTGACGGTCGGCTGGGAGACCTTCCTGGCGATCATGGCCGTCCAGGCCACGGCCACGGTGATGGGAGCGCTCGGCTTCACGAATCACGTCGTCGCCCAGATCATCGCGCTGATCCTCGTCGTCGTCCTGGCGGCGGGTTCGGGCATCCTCGGTTTCGAGGCGATCATGAAGGTCCAGACGTGGATCACCTGGGCCACCGCGGCCCTGACGATTATCTACCTGGTCCTGGTCGCCCCGACGATTGACTTCGCAGTCCTCTCCTCGCGTCCATCGGCGCCCCTGACCGCAGTGCTCGGCGCGGGCTGCATGCTCCTTGTGGGCTTCGGCTTCGGCTGGATTAACGCCGCCGCCGACTACTCGCGCTACCTGCCGCGCGCGGCCTCGACGAAGGGTGTGGTCGGCTGGACGACGGTGGGTGCGGCGCTGCCCACGGTCATCCTGGTCTTCTTCGGTATCCTCCTGGTCGGCTCGGCCGACGAGTCCCTCTCCGAGGCCATAGGCGGCGACCCGATCGGCGCGCTCACCACGCTGCTGCCCACCTGGTTCCTGATCCCCTTCGCGCTGGTCGCGATCCTGGGCCTCATCGGCGGCATCGTCATGGACATCTACTCCTCGGGCCTGTCGCTGCTGGCCACGGGTGTGCCCGTGTCGCGTCCGGTCGCCACCGCGATCGACGGCACGATCATGACGGTCGGCACGATCGTCGTCGTGTTCTTCGCCGACTCCTTCCTGACCCCCTTCACGGCGTTCCTCACGACCCTCGGCGTCGTCATCGCCGCGTGGGGCGGCGTCATGCTGGCGGACATCGCGCTGCGCCGCAAGGACTACGACGAGCCGTCGCTCTTCACGCCCTCGGGCCGCTACGGCTCGGTGAACTGGGGCGCGGTCGCCTCCCTGATCGTCGGCTCGCTGGTGGGCTGGGGCCTCGTCGTCAACGCGAGCGCCTCCTGGCTGTCCTGGCAGGGCTACCTCCTCGGCCCCCTGGGCGGTCGCGAGGGTGACTGGGCGGGTGCCAACATCGGCATCCTCCTGGCGATGGTCGTCGGCTTCGTCGGCTACTGGGCGACCAGCGCGGGCCGCGTACGCGAGCAGGAGAAGCTGGCTTCGCGCACCTACGCGCAGGGCGTGGACGAGGACGAGCAGTGAGCGTCGACCCGCGCTTCACCGCCGCTCTTCTTGACGACGAGGCCGCGGCCGGTGCCCGGGTCCTCACCTCTCTTGCGGGGCGCCCGGATGCGCTCGTCGTGCTCGGCTCCGGCTTGGCCGAGGCGCTCGACGAGGCCTGGGGAGCCCCCGCGGCCACCGTGCCGCTGAGTGACATCCCCGGTGTTCTCGCGCCGGTCGCGGACGGGCATGGCGGCGAGCTGCGCGCGTATGAGACGCATGGGGGAGTGGTCCTCGTGGCCACGGGCCGAACCCATCTCTACGAGGGGTTGGGTGCCCGCCCTGTCACGGCCCTGGCCCGCGCTGCCGTTGCGGCGGGGATCAGCCGCGCGGTCCTCACGAACGCGAACGGCTGCCTGAAGCCCTGGAACCTGGGCGACGTCATGGCGATCACGGACCACGTGAACCTCAGCGGCGCCTCGCCCTTCGATGGGCCGCTGTTCCTGGACGTGTCGGCCGTGTGGGATGCCCAGATGACGCAGGCGCTGCGCGGCGTGTGCCAACGCGAGGGTACTTACGCGATCCTGCGCGGCCCCGAGTACCAGACGATGGCCGAGACCCGCATCCTCGCGGGCATGGGCATTGATTGCGTGGGCATGTCAACCGTCATGGAGGCCATCACCCTGCACGCCCTGGGCGTGCGCGTCGCCGGCATGTCGGTCGTCTCTGACCTGTCCTTCGCCGATGCCCCGACGGATCCGACCGCCGTCGTCGAGGCGGCCTCTGCGGCTCGCCAGACCGTGGTCGCTGGCATCGAGGCGGCCCTGGGAGCCTAAGCGCACAGAATCAGATACACGCGAGGCCGTGGCCGGGAGGTGGATAACCACCGCTCCCAGCCACGGCCTCGTCTCGCGTGAGAAAAGATCAGAGCAGGCCGAGCACCCGCTCCACAATCCGCGAGGCCACGTCGGGGGCGCACGCCAGGTTGATGCGCGCCCACGAGGCGTAGTCGGCGCCCAGGGTGCGGCCCTCGTTGGCGGCGATGCGGGCGCGCTCGCGCAGCGTCGCGGCGGGGGAGAGGGGACCCAGGTCGACGCCGTCGAAGCCCCACCAGGTCAGGTATGTGCCCTCGGGGCGCACGAAGTCGATCGGTGTATCCGCGAGAGCGCGCTCGACGAGGTCCACGTTGGAGCGGATCAGGTCCTTGACCTCGCGCTGCCAGGCATCACCCCGCTCGTAGGCGGCGATGGCACCGAGGGTGCCGATGACGTTGGCGTCGTGGCGCACGTCCGCGGCGAACACGTCCCAGCGCTCGCGCAGCGCCTCGTCGGGCAGGATCACCTGCGCGGAGGGAAGCCCCGCGATGTTCCAGCCCTTCGACGCGGCGGTCGCCGTCACCGTGTGGGCTGCGAACGAGGGGCCGAGTGACGCGTAGGAGACGAAAGGAATCGACTCGTCCAACACGAGGGAGGAGTGGATCTCGTCGGAGAACACGAGGGCGTCGTAGTCGGAGACGACGTCGTGCAGGGCACGCAGCTCATCCTCACGCAGGACGCGGCCGACCGGGTTCCACGGGTTGCACAGGATGACGAGGCCTGCCCCGGCCTCGAGCCCGGCGCGGATCCCCTCCAGGTCGAGCGCCCAGCCGCGCCCGAGCGCACGCGTGCCGCGCAGCGAGGGCACCTCGATGACGGGGTGGTCGAACTTGCCCGGGATCGTCAGGAACGGCATGTAGGCGGGGGTGGGCACGATGATCGGCGCGCCCGGGCGCACCAGGTGCGCAATCGTCGCCTCGAGGGCGGGCAGGACCGAGGCCACGAGGCGCACGTGGGAGGCGTCCACGTCCCAGCCGAAGCGACGCTTCTGGAACTCGGCGGTCGCACCCGCGATGCGCGGCTCCAGCCAGGTCGGCTGGTAGCCGAGCAGGCCGTCGTCGATCGCACCCTTCATCGCGTCGGCGACCTCCGGGGCCGTCCCGAAGTCCATTTCCGCCACCCACGCGCCGATCGTCGGCTCTCCGGCCGCGGTCGTGATGCCGGTCCACTTCAGGGAGCCGGTGCGGTAGAGGTGGGAGTCGGAAAAGAGACGAACGGACACGGTGTCCTCCTGGATGAGTCGATGGATGCGGCGCGGGCCGATCCCGGTGATGCAACCAGCGTATCCGTGCCACCGGCGCGCGTCGCAGCGCGCCCACCCATCAAGCAAATGCAACAGCCACCGCTGGAGTAGGATGGAGGAATCATGAGTGAAACAACTGCCACCGGTGCCGACGTTCGCGTCCGCTTCTGCCCCTCGCCCACAGGAACCCCTCACGTCGGCATGGTCCGCACGTGCCTGTTCAACTGGGCCTACGCCCGCCACACGGGAGGAACCTTCGTCTTCCGCATCGAAGACACGGATGCCGCCCGCGACTCCCAGGAGTCCTTCGACCAGATCATCGAGTCCCTGCAGTGGCTGGGCCTCGACTGGGACGAGGGCATCGGCAAGGGAGGCCCGCACGGCCCCTACCGCCAGAGCGAGCGCATGGACATCTACCGTGACGTGGCCGCCCGCCTGCTTGAGGCTGGCTACGCCTACGAGTCCTACTCGACGCCCGAGGAGATCGAAGAGCGTCACCGCGCCAAGGGCGAGGACCCCAAGCTTGGCTACGACGGCTTCGACCGCAACCTGACGGACGAGCAGATCGCCGCCTACCGCGCCGAGGGTCGCCAGCCCGTCCTGCGCCTGCGCATGCCCGACGAGGACATCACGTTCACGGACCTGATCCGCGGCGAGATCACCTTCAAGGCCGGCTCGGTGCCGGATTACGTCATCGTGCGCGCCAACGGCCACCCGCTCTACACCCTGGTGAACCCGATCGATGACGCGCTCATGGAGATCACTCACGTGCTGCGCGGTGAGGACCTGCTCTCCTCGACGCCTCGCCAGATTGTCCTGTACCGCGCGCTCGAGGCCATCGGCGTCGCCAAATTCATGCCGCGCTTCGGCCACCTGCCCTACGTCATGGGCGAGGGCAACAAGAAGCTCTCCAAGCGCGACCCCGAGTCGAACCTTCTGCTGCACAAGGCCGCCGGCATGATCCCCGAGGGCCTCAACAACTACCTGGCCCTGCTGGGCTGGTCGATCGCCCCGGACCGCGACATCTTCTCCATGGAGGAGATGGCCCAGGCCTTCGACATCTCGGACGTGAACCCGAACCCGGCGCGCTTCGATCAGAAGAAGGCCATCGCGATTAACGCCGAGCACATTCGTCTGCTGGATGGCGAGGACTTCCGTGGCCGCCTGGTGCCCTTCCTGCACCGCGACGAGCTCGTGTCGGCCGACTCCTTCGAGGCGCTGACCGATCGCGAGCGGGAGATCCTCACCGAGGCCGCCCCGCTCATCCAGACGCGCATCCAGGTCCTGGGTGAGGCCTCGGGCATGCTCGGCTTCCTCTTCGTCGCTGACGACGCGCTGGAGATGGACGAGAAGGCCGTCTCTAAGCTCAAGGACAACGCCGTGGATGTCCTGGATGCCGCCATCGAGACCGTCGAGGGCCTCGCGGAGTTCACGACCACCTCCCTCGAGGAGTCGCTGCGCGCTCGCATCGTCGACGAGATGGGCGTGAAGCCCCGCCTGGCCTTCGGCCCGCTGCGCGTCGCCGTGACCGGCCGCCAGGTCTCCCCGCCGCTGTTTGAGTCCATGGAGATCCTGGGCCGCGATTCCTCGCTGGCTCGCCTGCGCGCCCTGCGCGCCTCCCTGGCCTGATCGCTGCGCCCAGCCCCGGCCTCGTCCCTGTCATGTTGGACGAGGCTGGGGCTTCGTCGCGCTTGGAGGAACCCCGGTGTGGGGGAGTGGAGGGTGGGTGATCGGGACCACTGGCCTTCGATTTGGCATGAGGGCGTTGGTCCGCTACAGTTATCTCCTGTCGCCAGCGACGTGAAAGCGAAGCGGGTGATACCCAATGGGGTATGGTGTAATTGGCAACACAGCTGATTCTGGTTCAGCCATTCTAGGTTCGAGTCCTGGTACCCCAGCGATCTGAAGCGTTAGTTTCGGTCAAGGCCCCCATCGTCTAGCGGCCTAGGACGACGCCCTCTCACGGCGTTAACACCGGTTCAAATCCGGTTGGGGGTACCAACAACCTCGTCACCTCAGTGGTGGCGAGGTTTTTTATTAACCACACGGTCCGCATTTTCACTTGTGCTTTGCAGAAAAGTTTCGGAACCGTTGCAGTATGTCTAACCTAGGAGCAGCCCCATGGGAGGGGATCGCTTTTGGACGAGGGAGTCTGTCGTGACATACCGACTCAACAGGACATTTCTGCGCCGAACGCTCAGCGTTGGCGCGGCTATTGCGTTGACGGGGGGTGTGCTTCCGGCCTCATGGGCCGCACCCGGAACGGAAACGTCAAACCAGGGAAGTGATGTGAATACTGCCGAGGTCGGGGCCGCTGGCGCCGCCGACGAGGTGCTGGTGACAATTCCCGGTAGCCACAATATGGCAATGGGATGCGACGCGGATTGGGCACCCGGCTGCGATAAGGCCGCACTCACGCGCGACGCGACGGGCGTGTACAGCGCGACGTTTACGCTTCCGGCCGGCGACTACCAGTACAAGGTCGCCGAGGGCGGCTCGTGGGACACGTCCTTTGGCGCCGGGGGCGCTGCGGGGGGAGCAAATATCTCCTACACCCTGACCGAAACTACGCCCGTCACCTTCTTCTATAACCGCGCGACGCACCGCGTGTGGAACACCGCGACCGACCAGATGGTGACGCTGCCGGGTTCCTTCCAGAAGGCGCTGGGCTGCACGGATAATTGGAAGCCCGAATGCCTGGCGCCCCTGATGGAGCCGGTGGGAAATGGCACGTACACCTACTCCACCACTGCTTTGCCTGAGGGCGAGTACGAGTTCAAGGTTGCTCTTCGCGGATCCGACAACGAGAATTACGGTCAAGATGGTGCCGTGGGCGGGGCCAACTACCAGTTTGCAACGAAAGCGAACAAGCTCGTGACCTTCACCTACGATTCCCAGACACACAAGGTTGCCATCGCGAGCGCTGACGCGCCTGTCGCGGGTGCGGGTGAACAGCGCTCCTACTGGGTGACCTCGAATATTCTCGCGTGGCCGACCTCCCTTCTGCCCGAAGGTGTCACGCGGGCGCAGGTGCTGGATGGCTCCGCGAAGCTGTCCTACGAGCTGGTGACCGCCCCAGAGGGCGGCGCTGGCCTGGCGGATGGTGCCGTCACGGGCGCCACGACGGCCGCCCTGACCGTCGCGGGTGACCTGCCCGCCGAGGTGACGACGGCTCACCCGAACCTCAACGGCTACATCGCTCTGAAGGCCTCCCTCGATGAGGCCGGGGCACGCGAGGCCCTCACCGGCCAGATCGCGGTCGCTCAGAAGTCGGGGGAGACCGTTAACGCCTTCACCGGCGTGCAGATCGCGCCCGTTCTCGACTCCCTCTACGCGGCCAAGGCCACCCAGGCCTCGTACGGCGTGGGCTGGAACGAGGCCGGTAACCCGACGTTCGCGCTGTGGGCTCCCACCGCTAAGAACGTGACCCTGGTGTCGTGGAACACCTCCACCCCGCGCGGCTCCGACGCCGACGTGCCGGGTGATGGCGTGCGCACCGCCGCTGTGCGCGGCGAGGACGGCCGCTGGAGCGTGGACAACGCCGCCGGCGAGATCCACGAGGGTGCCCAGTACCTGTGGGAGGTCAACGTCTACGTGCCCGAGACGGGCAAGGTGGAGACGAACCTCGTCACCGACCCCTACTCGGTGGCCCTAACTGTGGACTCCACGCGCTCCGTCGCCGTCAACATGGACAACCCGTCGATTGCCCCGGCGGTGTGGACGGACTCGAAGGCTCCGGTTATCGAGGACGACGCCCAGCGCTCTATCTACGAGCTGCACGTGCGTGACTTCTCTGCCGCGGACACCTCCGTGCCCGAGGACATGCGGGGCACCTACATGGCCTTCACGCAGTTCCAATCCAACGGCATGCGCCACCTCGCCGAGCTGTCGAGCGCCGGCATGAACACGGTGCACCTGCTGCCGACCTTCGACATCGCGACCATTCCTGAGAAGCGCGCCGACCAGAAGATCCCGGCGATCCCCGAGGATGCCGGCCCGGCCTCTGAGGAGCAGCAGGCTGCGGTTGCGGCCGTTGCCGACCAGGATGCCTACAACTGGGGCTACGACCCGCTGCACTGGATGGCCCCCGAGGGCTCCTACGCGACCTCGTCCCACCAGAACGGCGGTGCGCGCGTGCGCGAATTCCGCTCCATGGTGGGTGGTCTGCACTCGATCGGCATGCAGGTCGTCCTCGATCAGGTCTACAACCACACGCCCGCAGCCGGCCAGTCCGCCTACTCGGTGCTTGACCGTGTCGTGCCCGGCTACTACCAGCGCCTGAACGCCACCGGCGGTGTCGAGACCTCGACGTGCTGCTCCAACGTTGCGACCGAAAACGCGATGAGCGAGCACCTCATGATCGACTCGATGATCCACTGGGCGAAGTACTACCACGTCGACGGCTTCCGCTTCGACCTCATGGGCCACCATCCGGCCGAGGAGATGAAGCGCGCGAAGGCCGCGCTGGCGTCTCTCACCCTGGAGAAGGACGGCGTGGACGGCTCGCGCCTGTACATCTACGGCGAGGGCTGGAACTTCGGTGAGGTCGCGAACAACGCGCTGTTCACCCAGGCCACGCAGGGCCAGCTGGACGGCACCGGCATCGGCGCGTTTAACGACCGCCTGCGCGACGCCGTTCACGGAGGCGGCCCCTTTGATGACGATCACCGCGTCATGCAGGGCTTCGGCTCGGGCGCGTTCTCGGATTTCAACGGCCTTGACACCCGCTCCGAGGCGGATCGCCGCGCCGACTACCTGCACCGCGTGGACCTGGTGAAGCTTGGCCTGGCGGGCAACCTGAAGGACTACACGCTCACCACCTACGACGGCAAGACCGTGTCGGGCGCGCAGCTGGACTACAACGGCCAGGGCGCCGGGTTCGCCTCCCAGCCCGCCGAGAACGTCAACTACGTGGATGCCCACGACAACGAGACGCTCTTCGACCTGGTCACCTACAAGATGCCGGCGGATGCTCCGATGGATCACCGCGTGCGTATGTCGCTGATCAGCCAGGCCTCCGTGGCGCTGTCTCAGTCGCCCTCCTTCTGGGCCTCGGGCACGGAGATGCTGCGTTCGAAGTCCCTGGACCGCGACTCCTACAACTCCGGCGATCACTTCAACGCGATCGATTGGTCTATGCACGACAACGGTTTCGGCCATGGCCTGCCCGTGAAGTCCAAGAATGGCGCTGCCTGGGACCACATGCGTCCGCTGTTGGAGAACCCCGATCTGAAGCCAACCCCGGAGCAGATCGACACCTCCTCGGAGGTCGCGATGGACTTCCTGCGCGTGCGTTCTTCCTCGCGCCTGTTCACGCTGGGCAGCGCGGATCTGATCCGTTCCAAGGTGACCTTCCCGAACTCGGGTAAGGGTGCCGTGGATGGCACGATTGTCATGCTCATCAACGACGAGGCCGGGGCCGGTACTGACGTTGACGCGAAGCTCGACGGCGCTCTCGTCGTCTTCAACGCGAGCGGCGAGTCCGTGACCACCGCGGTCGAGGGCCTGTCGGGTCGCGTTTTCAAGCTGCACGAGGCACAGGCGAACGGCTCGGACGAAACCGTCAAGGGCGCGTCCTTCGACGCGAAGACGGGCTCCGTCACAGTTCCGGCTCGCACGGTTGCCGTCTTCACGCAGGCTGCGGGAGATCGCATTGATCCCACCGTCACTCCGGAGCCGGATCCGGCTGCCGCGCAGTGGGTTGCTTCCGGTGATGGCCGCTGGTGGCTGCGCTACCCGGACGGGAGCTACCCCGCAAACGAGCGCGTTGTGCGTGACGGCGTCACCTACTCCTTCGATGCGAACGGTTGGATGAAGACCGGTTGGCAGGTCGAGGATGGCGCGTGGCGCTACTACGCTCCGTCCGGAGCGATGGCGACCGGCTGGACCGCCGTGGGTGGCACCTGGTACTACCTGGATCCTGACACCGGGGTCATGGTGACCGGATGGCTCAAGGACGGCGACACCTGGTACTACCTGCACGGCAGCGGTGCGATGGCCACTGGCTGGGTGAACCTGGGCGGTGCCTGGTTCTACCTGAATGGCAATGGCTCGATGGCCACCGGCTGGGCGAAGCTGGGCGGTACCTGGTACTACCTGACGGAATCCGGCCAGATGGCGATCGGATGGGTGAAGGACGGCGGCAGCTGGTACTTCTGCCACCCGTCGGGAGCCATGGCGACTGGACGCGTCGTCATTGGCGGCACCGCCTACACCTTCGATGGTTCGGGCCGCTGGGTCGCTTAGCGGATAGGTACGCAAACGGGTGGGCCGGGACGATTGATTCGTCCCGGCCCACCCGTTTGTCTGCTGCGTGGTCGCGGCTTACAGGTCCGCTGCGTCCTCGACGGTGGAGAGGAATTCCGTGAGCCTGTTGGCGGCCGCCATGACGGAGGGGCCGTGCTGGCGTCCGGGCTGGCGACCCATGCGCTCGATGGGGCCGGAGATGGACAGGGCGGCCAGGACGCGGCCGGAGGGGCCGCGCACGGGGGCGGACACCGAGGCAACGCCGGGCTCACGCTCGCCTACGGACTGGGCCCAGCCGCGGCGGCGTACCTCGGAGAGCATGGTGGCGTTGAAGGAGGCACCGTACAGGCCGCGGTGCAGGCGGTCGGGCTCCTCCCAGGCCAGCAGGACCTGGGCGGCGGAGCCGGCGCTCATGGACAGGGTGGCACCCACGGGGATCGAGTCGCGCAGGCCCATCTCGCGTTCGGAGGCGGCCACGCACACGCGGTAATCGCCCTGGCGGCGGAAGAGCTGGGAGGATTCCTTGGTGTGGTCGCGCAGAGCCTGAAGGACCGGCATGGAGGCCTGGAGGAGGCGGTCTTCGCCGGCGGCGGAGGAGAGCTCCTGGAGGCGCGGGCCGAGAATGAAACGTCCCTGCATGTCGCGGGCGACCATGCGGTGATATTCGAGAGCGACGGCCAATCGATGGGCGGTGGGGCGAGCAAGCCCCGTGCTGGAAACGAGTTGGGCGAGGGTGGCGGGTCCCGCCTCAAGAGCGCTGAGAACCAACGCTGCCTTATCGAGAACGCCGACGCCACTGGATGTTTGCTCTTCCATACAACTATTTAATATCTCAGCTTTTGAGATGGCAAATTGTCGGATAGTGAAACAGGTCAAAGCTGCGTCCGAGACGTGAGATCAGCGGGTCGCATGGCGGATAAGGCGGTTCCATTGATTGCGAAGTATGAATGACACCGTGTCTCCAAAGTGGAGGCCAGAGGAGGAACAATGAGCGGAACCATGGCGGAAAAGGTGTGGCGAGACCACATCGTGTCCAAGGGGGAGAACGGTGCCCCCGACCTGCTCTACATCGACCTCCACCTCGTGCACGAAGTGACGAGCCCCCAGGCATTCGAGGGCCTGCGCCTCGCCGGACGACAGGTTCGCCGCCCCGATCTGACGATCGCCACCGAGGACCACAACACGCCCACGGTCAACATCGACCTGCCCATCGCAGACATCACGAGCCGCACCCAGATCGACACCCTGCGCAAGAATGCCGAGGAGTTCGGTATCCGCCTGCATTCCCTGGGTGACGCTGACCAGGGCATCGTTCACGTCGTCGGCCCTCAGCTGGGCCTGACCCAGCCCGGCATGACCATCGTGTGCGGCGACTCCCACACCTCCACGCACGGTGCGTTCGGCGCACTGGCCTTCGGCATCGGCACCAGCCAGGTTGAGCACGTGCTCGCCACCCAGACCCTGCCGATGGCCCCCTTTAAGACCATGGCGATTACCGTCAACGGCTCCCTGCCTGAGGGATCGACGGCCAAGGACATCATCCTTGCCGTCATCGCCAAGATCGGCACCGGCGGCGGCCAGGGTTACGTCCTGGAATACCGCGGTCAGGCGATCCGCGAGCTCTCCATGGAGGGCCGTATGACGATTTGCAACATGTCGATCGAGGCGGGTGCCCGCGCCGGCATGATCGCCCCCGACCAGACGACCTTCGACTACATCAAGGGCCGCCCCCACGCCCCCGAGGGCGAGGACTGGGATCGCGCCGTCGAATACTGGTCCTCGCTGGCCTCCGACGAGGACGCCGTCTTCGACGCCGAGGTTATCCTCGAGGCCGCCGACATCGAACCCTTCGTCACCTGGGGCACCAACCCGGGCCAGGGCGTGCCGCTGTCCGCGACCGTCCCCGCCCCCGAGGACTTCACCGACGAGACGGCCCGCGCGGCCGCCGAGCGCGCCCTCGAGTACATGGACCTCAAGGCCGGCACCCCGATGCGCGACATCGCCGTGAACACCGTCTTCATCGGCAGCTGCACCAACGGCCGCATCGAAGACCTGCGCGCCGCCGCCGGCATCTTCAAGGGCCGCCGCAAGGCCGAGGGTGTGCGCGTCATGGTCGTGCCCGGCTCTGCCCGCGTGCGCCTCCAGGCCGAGGCCGAGGGCCTCGACAAGATCTTCACCGACTTCGGCGCCGAATGGCGCAACGCCGGTTGCTCCATGTGCCTGGGCATGAACCCCGACACGATGAACGCGGGAGACCGTTCGGCCTCCACCTCCAACCGCAACTTCGAAGGCCGCCAGGGCAAGGGCAGCCGTACGCACCTGGTGTCCCCGCTCGTCGCGGCCGCCACCGCCGTGCGTGGCACCCTGTCCTCCCCGGCCGACCTCTGAGGCCCGCCCTCCGCCACCCGACAGCGGGGGAGGGCCCCGGCCTCGTCCCCCACGGAAGAAAAGACTCAACCACCCATGGAAAAGTTCATCACCCACACCGGCATCGGCGTCCCGCTGCGTCGCTCCAACGTCGATACCGACCAGATCATCCCCGCCGTCTACCTCAAGCGCGTGACCCGCACGGGCTTCGAGGACGCTCTCTTCGCGGCCTGGCGTGGCGACCCGGAGTTCGTCCTCAATCAGGACGCCTACAAGAACGGCTCCGTCCTGATCGCGGGTCCCGACTTCGGCACCGGCTCCTCGCGCGAGCACGCCGTGTGGGCCCTCAAGGACTACGGCTTCCGCGTCGTCCTGGCCCCCAAGTTCGCCGACATTTTCCGCGGAAACTCCGGTAAGCAGGGCCTGGTCACCGGCATCATCTCCCAGGAGGACTGCGAGTCCCTGTGGAAGCTCCTCGAGGCCGAGCCCGGCACCGAGGTGACCGTCTCCCTCGAGGACAAGACGTGGCGCGCCGGTGCGATCTCGGGCACCTTCCAGATCGACGACTACGTGCGCTGGACCCTCATGGAGGGCCTGGATGATATCGCCCTGACCCTGCGTCACGAGGACGAGATCGCGGCTTACGAGGCCGCGCGCCCGTCCTTCAAGCCGCGCACGCTCCCGGCGAAATTCTTGCCCAAGGAAGAAGTTGTGTCGGCTCGCGACTGAACGCACTGCGCATACTGGCCCCTACCTAGCTAGAGTAGGGGCCAGTTACGTCATAGTGAGGAGCACTCATGTCATCGATCCTTCAGGTTGAGGGCGGCCATCCGCTGCGCGGTGAGATCACGGTGCGCGGAGCGAAAAACTTCGTCCCCAAGGCGATGGTTGCGTCGCTGCTCGCCGACACCCCCTCTGAGCTTTACAACGTGCCGCTCATCCGCGACACGGACGTGGTCTCGGACCTGCTGAGCCTGCACGGCGTCCAGATTGACTTCGATCAGGATCGCGGCACGCTGCGCATGGATCCCTCGAACGTCAAGATCGCCTCGCGCTCTGACATCGATACGCTCGCGGGTGCCTCGCGCATCCCGATCCTGTTCTGCGGCCCGCTGCTGCACCAGCTGGGCGAGGCCTTCATCCCCGAGCTGGGCGGCTGCGCGATCGGCGGCCGTCCCATCGACTTCCACCTGGAGACGCTGCGCAAGTTCGGTGCGATCGTCGACAAGCAGCCCGACGGCGTGCACATCAAGCGCCCCGCTACCGGCCTGCACGGCGCGATTATCGAGCTGCCCTTCCCGTCCGTGGGCGCGACCGAGCAGACGCTGCTCACGGCCGTGCGCAACGAGGGCATCACGACCCTGAAGGGCGCGGCCATCGAGCCCGAGATCCTCGACCTCATCAACGTCCTGCAGAAGATGGGCGCGATCATCTCGGTGGACACGGACCGCACGATTCGCATCGAGGGCGTTGCGAAGCTGAACGGTTACCGCCACACGGCTTTGCCGGATCGCATCGAGGCGGCCTCGTGGGCCGCGGCCGCCCTGGCCACCCGCGGCGACATTTACGTGCGCGGTGCTCACCAGCCCGATATGACGACGTTCCTCAACACCTTCCGCAAGGTGGGCGGTGCCTTCGATATCGACGCCGACGGCATCCGCTTCTACCATCCGGGCGAGCCGCTGCACTCGATCGCCCTGGAGACGGCCGTGCACCCGGGCTTCATGACGGACTGGCAGCAGCCCCTCGTCGTGGCCCTCACCCAGGCCGAGGGCCTGTCGATCGTGCACGAGACCGTGTACGAGAACCGTTTCGGCTTCACCGAGGCGCTGCGCAAGATGGGCGCAAACATCCAGGTCTACCGCGAGTGCCTGGGCGGGACGCCCTGCCGCTTCGGCCAGAAGAACTACTACCACTCGGCGGTCATCTCGGGCCCGACCCCGCTGCATAGCGCGGATATCGAGGTTCCGGACCTGCGCGGCGGCTTCTCCCACCTGATTGCGGCCCTGGCCGCGACGGGCACGTCCACAGTGTCGGGCATCGACGTGATTTCGCGCGGCTACGAGCACTTCACGCGCAAGCTCCACCAGCTGGACGCTCGCGTGCGCTACCTGGACGCCTGAGATCATGGCCGCATCGGGCGTGCGCCGCAGCATTTTGTTGCTCGTCTCGTCGATGTCGGCGGGCGGGCGCAGCGTGCGCCTGGGGCCGCGCATCGTGCGCATCCTGCGCGGCGGCGGCTGGGAGGTCGCGGTTCGCCTGACGACGCCCGGCGACGACCCGGCGGCGATCGCCGGCGAGGTCGCGTCCGGATCCTTCGTCGCGGCCCTGGGCGGGGACGGGTACCTGGGCGCGGTGGCGCGTGGGTGTCACGAGTCCGACGCGATCTTCGTTCCCATGCCGGGCGGGCGCGGCAACGACCTGTGTCGCGCGCTGGGGATCGGCACGGACCCGCTGGTGCGGGCTCGTTCCCTGGCTCCGCTGGGTTTTTCTTCCGACGAGGCCGGGGCCGACTCCTCGGAGTGGCTGGCCTCCCGGGTGCGTCCCCTGGACGGCATGTGGGTGCGCTCGCGCGACGGGGTGCGCCTGGCTCTCGGCATCGTCTCGATCGGCCTGGACGCGCGCGCGAACATCCTCGCGAACGAATCCTCGCTGACGTCTGGACCGCTGGCCTACGGCTACGGGGCATTCGCGGCCCTGGCCTCGCACGAACCCACCGAGATCGTGGCCACCGTGGACGGGGTTGAGCGCAACATGACCGGCTGGATCGCGTCGGTGTCCAACTCCGGGCGTTTCGGCGGCGGCATCACCCTGGTGGAGTCCTCCGATATGAGCGACGGCGTCCTCGAGGTGTGCCACGTGGGCCCGCTGCCGCTCTCTCGCGCCCTGCCTGTGCTCGCCCGCGTCGTCGCCGGCCGCGCGAAGGCACACCCGGCCATCGAGGTGGAAAGCGCCCGCGTCGTCTCCTTCGCCGCTCCCGCAGGCATGATCGCCATGGCGGACGGTGACCGCATCGCGTCGATCCCCTTCACCGTTGACGTCGCTCCCGGGGTCGTGTCCGTCCTCGTGTGAGGTCCGTGTGGGCCAGCGCGCGGGCGCAGCGCTCCCCGTAGAATGAAGCCATGAGTGCTGTCTCCGGCTTTTACACCTTCGCAAAGGGCGTCCTGACGCCCATCATGACCCCCTGGATCAAGTTCACCGTGACGGGCGAAGAGAACCTCCCCGCCGAGGGCGGCTTCCTCCTGGTGCCCAACCACCTGTCTAACGTGGACCCGCTGTGCCTGTGCTGGTACTTCATGAAGCGCGACACTGCCGTGCGTTTCCTGGCGAAGAAGTCGATGTTCTCCGTGCCGGTGTTCGGATGGATCATCAAGGGCATGGGCCTGATTCCCGTCAACCGCGACTCCAACCCCTCGGCCGTCCTGGCACCCACCCGCGAGGCCCTGAAAGCCGGCGAGGTTGTCGGCATCTTCCCCGAGGGCACTCTCACGCGTGACCCCGACCAGTGGCCCATGGAGTTCAAGTCCGGCGCCGCCCGCCTGGCCCTCGACACGGGCGTGCCCGTCATCCCCGTCTCGCAGTGGGGCCCGCAGGACATCATGGCCCCCTACAACGCCAAAGGCATCGACATGCGCCCGGGCCGACGCGTCGCCTACCACTTCGGCGAGCCCGTCGACCTGTCGGACCTCATGAGCCCCGCCGGCTCACAGGATCACGAGGCCGTCAATGAGGCGACCAAGCGCATTAGTGATGCCGTGCGCGCGGGCGTGGGCAAGCTGCGCGGGCTTCCCGTCCCCGAGCAGGTATGGGACCCCGCCACGCAGGCCGGCCCCTGGTGGGAAGAAGAACTCGCGAAGAAGGCTAAGAAGGCGAAGAAGACCCGCAAGAAGGGCTAATCGCGGATATCGACGACCATGCGCACCGGGTTGGACAAGAATCCGATCTGGAATTGGCGCGTGGCCGGCGCCCCGATGACGACGTGCGTGTTGTCCTCGAAGGTGCCGTCCGAGACGACGTCCAGGTCGCCGGCGCGCGTGTGCGTGCCGCTCGGGTAGGGATTCGCGGCCGCCGTCATCGGCGTGCCGTCGATGACCAGATCCAGGAACGCTTGCCCCTCGACCTGGATGGGCATGCCGCGGCCCTGCTCGACGGCCTCATCCGTCCACGCTCCGCGCCACACCCCGGGCGTTCCCTCGCCCGAAAACTCCAGCACGACCCGTGTGAAACCCTCGTGCGTCGCCGCGCGAATCCCCGTCAGCGCCAGCGCCTTCATCGGGTCATCCGAGCGCACCGGCGGTAGTCCCTCCACGCTCGACATCCAGTTGTCGGCGTTGATCGGCTTGGTCGCATCCAGACCCGGCTCTGGGGTCGGCGTCGTCTCCGGTGCCGCGCTCGCGGATGCCGCGGGGGAGGAGGCGCTCGGCGAGGCCTCGGCTGAGCGAGGCGCGTCCGTTGGGGATGCGGGCGCGCACGCACCCAACAGGAGCAGAGAGGCGGCCGCGCTCGCGGCGAGGGCTCGACGGTGAGACACAGTTCCTCCGGGTAGGGTCGGTTGTTTCGATCCTAGTAGAATGGCCTCGACAGGGAGGTCTCGATGAGTATGACAACAGCAGCGGTCCTGGGAACGGGCGCGTGGGGAACGACGTTCGCGCAGGTGCTCGCTGACGCGGGCGTAAGCGTGACGATGTGGGGGCGTAACGCCGACACAATCTCGTTCATCAACGGGGGAGAGAACCCGACGTACCTGCCGGGGATCGCCCTGTCGGAGCGTATCAGCGCGACCACCGATATCGCCGAGGCCGTCGCCGGCCGCGAGCTCGTCGTCGTGGCCGTGCCCGTCAAGGCCGTGCGTGCCACCCTGAGCGCCGCGCGCGAGTCCTTCGCCCCCGACGTCGCCCTGCTGTCCCTGGCCAAGGGCCTGGAGCTCGGCTCCCTCAAGCGCGTTGACGAGATCATCGCCGAGGCCTCGGGTGTGCCGAGCGACCGCATCGCCGTCCTGTCCGGCCCGAACCTCTCGCGCGAGATTGCGGAGCGCCAGCCCACGGCGACGGTCGTGGCTGCAAGCGACGTGGAGCTCGCCAAGGAGATCGCGAAGGCCTGCCACAACTCCTACTTCCGCCCCTACGTGTCCACCGACGTCGTCGGCACGGAGATGGCGGGCGCCACGAAGAACGTCATCGCGGTCGCGATCGGCGCCGCCGAGGGCATGGGGCTGGGCATTAACACGCGCTCGACCCTCATCACGCGAGGCCTGGCGGAGATGACGCGCCTGGGCACCGCGCTCGGTGCGGACCCCGCGACCTTCGCGGGCCTGTCCGGCATCGGCGACCTTGTCGCCACCTGTTCCTCTCGCCTGTCGCGTAACTTCTCCCTCGGCCACCGCCTGGGCTCCGGCATGGCCCTGGCCGAGGCCCTGGCCCTGTCCCCGGGCGTCGTCGAGGGCGTCGCGTCGGCCTCGCCGATCCTCCAGGTCGCCGCCTCCGTCGGCGTCGACATGCCGATTACGGGCGCTGTCGTCGAGGTCGTCGAGGGGCGAGCGAGCATCGAGGACATGGGGCGCATGCTGCTGGCTCGCCCGCAGAAGATGGACGGCTGGAAGATCGAGCTGGTCTAAACGCCGCGCACGCGGGCACCAGACGCCTCCCGCGCGGTAGTCTTGGACCCATGACTGCTATTTCTCGTCCTCGCGTCCTCATCGTCTTCGGTGGACGCTCCTCCGAGCATGAGATCTCGTGCTCGACGGCCGCCGGCATCCTGACCGCTATCGATCGCACCAAGTGGGACGTGATCCCGCTGGGTATCACGCGCGACGGCCAGTGGGTGCGCGTCGCCGATGATCCGTCGGCGCTGGAATTCAAGGATGGGAAGGGCCAGTCCGTCACCGCCGGATCGACCCGCGTCGCCCTGACCCCGGGCGAGGGCAACCTCGTCGAGCTCACATACGAGGGCGACCCGGATGCCCCGGACTCGCGCGTCGTCGGCGTGGAGGACCTGGGCCACGTGGACATCGTGTTCCCGCTCCTGCATGGCCCCTACGGCGAGGATGGCACTATCCAGGGCCTCTTCGAGATGGCCGGCGTGCGCTACGTGGGCTGTGGCGTGACCTCCTCGGCCGTGTCTATGGACAAGCACCTCACCAAGACGGTCCTGGCCGCCGCCGGCATCGACGTGGGCCAGTGGGAGCTGGTCACGGCGCGTCAGTGGGACGCCGACGCCGCAGCCTGCATGGACCGCATCGAGCGCCTCGGCTTCCCCGTCTTCGTCAAGCCCTGCCGCGCCGGCTCTTCGGTCGGTATCTCGCGCGTCACCTGCCGCGAAGACCTGCCCGTGGCCATCAAGGAGGCTGCGAACCACGACCCGCGCATCATCGTTGAGGCCTCCATTTCCGGCCGCGAGGTCGAATGCGGTGTCCTCGGCTCGCGCTCCGACTGGCGCAGCGGCACCGCGCCCCTGGGTGAGATCGTCGTCCCCGAGGGTGAGTTCTACGACTACGAGCACAAGTACGTGGACGACGTCGTCGGCCTGTCCTGCCCGGCCGACGTCACCCCCGAATACGCCGATCGCATCCGCGAGACCGCGTGGCGTGCCTTCGACGCCCTCGAGTGTGAGGGCCTGGCGCGCGTCGACTTCTTCCTCGACGAGGTCAGCGACACCGTCATCATCAACGAAGTGAACACGATGCCCGGTTTCACGCCCATCTCGATGTACCCGCAGATGTGGGCCGCCGCGGGCCTGTCCTACCCGGACCTGCTGACCGAACTGCTGACCGAGGCCGCGCAGCGCCCGCTCGGTCTGCGGTGAGTTCCCAGCCACGACCTCGTACATCCTTCATCCCCACGACAGAAAGAACACTATGACGGCCCATCCCAAAGTCACCCTGGTGACCTGCAAGTCCATGCCCAACCTCTTCAAAGGCGAGGAAGGTCTGCTCGACGAGCTGGCTGCGCGCGGCTGCGACCCTCAGATCAAGGTGTGGAACGACCCCGATGTCGACTGGTCCGAGGCTGGCATGGTCGTCGTGCGCTCCGTGTCCGACTACGCGAGCGACCGTCCCGCGTTCCTGGAGTGGACGAAGCAGCTGCGTCGCGTGCAGAACTCCGCGGATGTGCTGAACTGGAACACGGACAAGCACTACCTCAAGGAACTGGCCGCCCTGGGCATGCCCACGATTCCCACGAACTGGCTGGAGCCCGAGCAGAACCTGTCGAAGCACCAGATCCACACGCGCTTCCCGGCCTTCGGTGAGTTCGTCGTCAAGCCCGCTGTGTCCTCCGGCGTGCGCGATATCGGCCGCTACACGACCGTCGACACACGCCAGCGCCAGGCCGCCATGCGCCAGGTCCAGGGCCTGCTCGGCGAGGGGCGTTCCGTGATGATCCAGCGCTACGTCGAGGAGATCGACCTGCACGGCGAGATCTCGCTGGTCTTCTTCAACGGCCTGGTCTCCCACGCCGTCGAGAAGCGTTCCGCCCTGCACCCCGCCTCCGTCACCAACCCGGAGATGCACGAGGCCGTGGTGACCGCCGAGGCCGCCGACTCCGTCGCGTGGCAGTGGGGTGAGGAGATTCGCCGCGTCCTGCACGGTTACGTGCGCTCGCGCCTGGGCCACGACGAGCAGTTCCTCTTCAACCGCGTGGACCTGGTCCCCGACGGGAAGGGTTCCTTCCTGGTCATGGAGGTCTCCCTCGTGGATGCCGACCTCTACCTGGGCGCCACCCCCGGCGCGCTCGGCAACTTCGCCGACGCGATTTCCGCTCGCGCCCACTGGTGACGCACGCCACCGCCGCGAGGGCAGTGCTCGAGTTTCCAAGCTCGGGTGGGTAGTGCTAAGCTCTATCCGTTGCCTTCACGGCGACGCGATGGTGGCTGTAGTTCAGTTGGTAGAGCACCTGGTTGTGGTCCAGGACGTCGCGGGTTCGAGTCCCGTCAGCCACCCCACCGCCCCGGCGTGAACTGCCTCCCGTTTCTTGGACATCGAAATTGAAGTCCAGGGAATGGGAGGCTTTTCGTGTCTGTGGATCTGCGGTTGAGGCATGATCGTTTGCTTCGGGAGCAGGCTGTTGAATTGTTTGAGAGGGGGATTGGCTATGGCTTGACCGCCAAGAGGCTGGGTGTGCCTGCTGAGGCTGTGCGAGACTGGCAGAAGACGTACCGCGCTATTGGGAAGGACGGGCTTCTTGCCATGGGAGGACAGCAGGCCAGATATGACTATGAGACCAAGGTCGCTGCAGCGAGCGCCGTGGTTGACGGTGGGATGAGTAAGCCTGAGGCGATGGTGCGCTTCGGTATTGCGAGCGCGACTCCGCTGAAGAATTGGTGCAGGCTGTACCGGCAGGGCGGTGCGCAGGCCCTCAAGCCCAAGCCTAAGGGCAGGCCAAAGGGATCGGTACGGGCGGTGCCTCCAACGCGTGAGGAGGAACTCGAGAAGCGTGTACGCAAGCTTGAGGCGCAGGTGGCCTACCTAAAAAAATCGATTGCCCTGAAGGCGCAGAGGCGCTCCCAAACCGGGACAAAGCCCTAGCGGTCGCCGAGCTTTCAGGGCAGGGACACGCGGTGGGTGATCTCCTCGAGGCTGCTGGCCTTGCCAGGTCGAGCTACTACTACGCGCTGGCTCACCCCCAGCAGCCAACCAGGGCGCAGCTGCAGCCTAAGGTCGTACAGATCTTTTCGCGAACCCCCAACGGGTGCGGTCACAGGCAGATAGCGATGTGCTTGCGTGCTGAGGAAGGGGTGCGCATCGCCGACAAGACGGTCTTGAAGATGATGCGTGAGATGGGGCTGCGCTGCGGCATACGCCGGGAGACGAACTACCACAGGTACAACTCCTACAAGGGGCCCGTGGGGCAACGGTTCGACAACATCATTGGCCGCGACTTCACGGCGAATGGGCCCTGGCAGAAATTGGGTACCGACGTCACCGAGTTCAAGCTCTCCTTCGGTAAGGCCTACCTCGCTCCGGTCTACGACTTTGCCAGCAAAGAGATCGTTGCTCACTCCATCTCAATGTGCCCCAACCTCGCCCAGCAACAGGAGATGCTCCAGATGCTCATGGAGGCCAAACCCGCAGGGGCCGAGCCGATCTTGCACTCAGACATGGGATGGCAGTACCAGCACGAGACCTACATCAGTACGCTCGCTGATAACGGTTTCATCCAGAGCATGTCGCGCAAAGGCAACTGCATCGACAATGGTGCCACCGAACAGGTTTTCGGACACCTCAAGGATGAATTCTTCCGCGGCCAAGACTGGCAGACCTTCGAGAGCTTCAAAGCCGACCTCGACGCCTACATCACGCACTGGAACACAACACGACGCCAAGTAAAGCTCAAGGGCCTGACCCCGGCAGAATACCGGGATCAGGCCCTACAGGAAGCCGCATAACGGCTACCATTTAAAGCGTCCAAGTTTCGGGGCGCAGTTCAGCGCTTATGCGCCGGGGGTTTTTGTTTCTGGAGTATGCTTGTAGCATCTTCAATTGACCGGACAAAGGAGTTCTCATGCCTAGCGTGATCGCCTACGGCTGTGATGATGCCACCACCCAGTTCCACCCCCTGCAGATCGACATCCGCGAACCGGGCGAGGGTGAGATCTACTTCGACGTCGCCTATGCGGGCATCTGCCACTCCGACATCCATGCCGCCCGCGGCGAGTGGGGTCCCGTGTCTTACCCGCTCGTGCCCGGCCACGAGTTCGTCGGCACCGTCGCCAAGGTCGGCCCCGGCGTCACCAAGTTCAAGGTGGGGGATCGCGTGGGTGTGGGCTGCATGGTCGGCTCCTGTGGCACGTGCGAGATGTGCGAATCCGACTACGAGCAGTGGTGCACGTCGACGCCCGGCACCCTGTGGACCTACCGCGCCGACGCCGAGGGTAACCCGACGACCGGCGGCTACTCTCGCGGCTTCACCGTGCGCGAGGACTTCGCGCTCCATGTGCCGGAATCCCTCGACTTCTCCGCCTGCGCGCCCCTCCTGTGCGCCGGCATCACCACCTACTCGCCGCTCAAGCATTACAACGTGGGCCCCGGCTCGCGCGTGGCCATCCTCGGCATGGGCGGCCTCGGACACGTGGGCGTGCAGATCGCCAAGGCCATGGGTGCGGACGTCTCCGTCATCTCCCACGGCCGCTCCAAGGAAGCCGATGCCCGCCGCTTTGGTGCCGATCACTTCTACGCCACCAGCGAGGAAGGCGTGCTCGAGTCCCTGCGCGGCTCCTTCGACCTGATCCTGTGCACCGTGTCCGCCGACGGCCTCGACTACGCCGGCTACATGGCCGCCCTGCGCCCCTACGGTGTCTTCGTCGACGTGGGCCTGCCCACCGAGCCCGTCTCCCTGCCGCTGCGCGCCTTCGTCAACGGCGGCAAGTCCTTCGCGGGCTCCCAGATCGGCGGCATCGCCGAGACTCAGGAGATGCTGGACTTCTGCGCCGAGCACGGCGTTATCCCACAGGTCGAAATGATCACCGGTGAGGAGATCACCGAGGCCTACGACAACATCGTTGCCTCGCGCGTGCGCTACCGCTACGTCATCGACACCTCCACGTTCCCCGAGAGCGCGTGAGTGATCGGGTAACGCGAAAGCCCCGGGCCGAGTGGCCCGGGGCTTAGCGATTCTCTGGTGACGCCCTGCCAGGACAATCCTGCATCGGTAGGTATCAGCTACCCGTTTTCTAGTGTTGATTTGCGATGTGTCGCGTCTAACCCGAGATCGTTCAGCACCTACTTGCTCATAGTGGGGGAGTGTTGTAACCTTCCAGTAACAGATCCCCGGTCAGGCCTCTTGCTTCAGCAATGCACAAATGACCGGGGCCATTTTTATCAGCGAGGATGCTGTAGATGCAGAAAAATTGGCTAAGCTACGATGAACAGCTGGATTTGCTCGCACGACGTGGTATGCGGATCGAGGATGAGAGCGCTGCTGCTCAAGTTTTGTCTTGTGTGAGCTACTACAGGCTTTCGGGGTATTTCCGTTACTGGCAGAAGAACCCAGACTACGGTGACGATAACTTCATCATGGGCACCAGCTTTAGCAGGATATACAGTCTGTATGAGGCAGAGCAGGAGCTTGCGGATGCTTGTAAACATCTGCTGGCCACGTGTGAAATCGTTCTGAGAACGCGATTTGCCTACCACTATGGCACTTGCGTTGGGCCTGTTGGTTCTTTTGCTCATGGATTGGGTTTTACTCGGCCTCCATCGGAAAATATCGATCCAGTAGAAGAGCGTATTTTGTCTGACCTGGACCGTAGTAATGATCTATTTGTTGCGCACTATCGCGACGAACTCAAAGAAGGTGCGATGTACCTGCCCGCGGCCTATGACAGGATGCCGATATGGGTGGCTGTCGAAGCTCTCAGCTTTGGCTGCTTGTCTCGTATGATCACAGCCTCCGGGGAATCTGGAGTTCTTGATGACATGGCAGAGTCGCTGAATACTTCACGGGCTGTCCTTCCCTCGCAAGTCCGTTCTTTTGTCTACTTGCGCAATCGGTGCTCGCATTACGGCAGACTCTGGAACACTGCCGTGACAGATGAGCCGGCTATGCAGAAGAACACCAAGCGCAGAATACAGCGCACGTATCAAACTTTCGATAAACACTCGGTCTATCAGATTCTCGCTGCTCTCCATGATCTAGCGAGTCGTTCCGGGCTCTGCGAGGACTGGCTTGGAACAGTCATCGAGCCCTTGTTGCAGGAGAACCCGCTTCTTGCGTATGGGATTGCGACGCCAAAGAAATATGGGGAAATACCACGCGAGGTTCTGATCGATGCGCATTGGCAGTCTTCACGGTGAGCGTCTGCCGTATTGCTACGTCATCGACACCTCCACGTTCCCCGAGAGCGCGTGAGCGTGAGCGACTAACAGGAAAGCCCCGGGCCGAGCGGCCCGGGGCTTTCGCATTGCTGGAGCGGATGACGGGAATCGAACCCGCGTGATCTGCTTGGAAGGCAGAGGCTCTACCATTGAGCTACATCCGCGTACCCCCGAAGGGGACACGAAGATCCTAGCGGGTATTGTCCACGTGCGCGACATTTACACGCCCCTCCCGTATGATGGGGCACCGGACACCAGTCCAACGGGGTGTAGCGCAGCTTGGTAGCGCATCTGCTTTGGGAGCAGAGGGTCGCAGGTTCAAATCCTGTCACCCCGACCAACCGCGGCCATAGCGCCGCGGTTTTTTCATACGAACCCGGGGGAGTCCATGCCGTCCTATCGCACCATCATGACGGTCACGACGCTGGCACCTGGCCGCGCCCCCGAAGAAGTCGAGGACGCGGCCCGCTCCGCCACCCGGCTCGAATCCTGGGATATCGCCATCGCCTCCGGCCAGCCCCGCGTCACCGCACGCTTTACCGCGACAGACGACGCCGAAGCCCGAGCCATCCACCGCGAGATCACCGCCGCCGTGCGCCTCGTCGCCGATGTGCCCCGCGCCCGCTTGGCAGCCGTCGTGCGAGGGCGCTCCCACTACCTCGCCCCCTGAGTGCACCCGGCAGCGTGGGCAGCCCCCGCCTCGTCCCAGAGGGGGAGCGGAGTCGACCCGTGTGGCGTTGCGCACTCGAAGTGCCCGTAGAGGGGTGGATATGCCCACTTACGGCCCGCGAATGAGGACATTAACGGGGTCGTGGCGTACACTAAGCGAGTTGTTATGCGCCCGAAATGGGCGTTCCCCCGATTTGTAGACTACGGAGCGTACGCACGTGAAGAGCACCGTTGAAACCCTCGAGCCCACCAAGGTTCGTCTGACCGTTGAGGTTCCCTTCGAGGAACTGAAGTCCGAAATGGACAAGGCGTACAAGGAGATCGCCGGACAGGTCAACATCCCCGGCTTCCGTAAGGGCCACGTGCCTCCGCGCATCATCGACCAGCGCTTCGGCCGCGCCGCCGTCATCGAGCAGGTCGTCAACCAGGTCCTGCCCGGCCACTACTCCGACGCCGTCAACGAGAACGACCTGCGCCCCATGGCTCAGCCCACCGTCGACGTCACCGAGATCCCCAACGTGACCGGTGCCCAGGGCGGCCAGCTCGTCTTCACCGCCGAGGTTGACGTCGTCCCCGCCTTCGAGCTGCCCGAGATCGACGAGAAGCTCGTCGTCGAGGTCGAGCCCACCGAGGTCACCGAAGAGGACGTCGAGAAGGAACTCGAGGACCTGCGCGGCCGCTTCGCCACCCTCAAGACCATCAACCGCAAGGCCAAGACCGGCGACTTCGCGACCATCGACCTGGTTGCCACCATCGACGGCAAGCAGGTTGACTCCGCCTCCGACGTCTCCTACGAGATCGGCTCCGGCTCCATGCTCGACGGCCAGGACACCGCCCTGCGCGGCACCAAGGCCGGCGAAGAGGTCACCTTCACCTCCAAGCTGAAGGGTGGCGAGCACGAGGGCGAAGAGGCCGAGGTGACCATCACCATCAAGGCTATGAAGACCCGCGAGCTGCCCAAGGCTGACGACGACTTCGCTCAGATGGTCTCCGAGTTCGACACCATCGACGAGCTCAAGGAAGACCTGAAGAAGCAGGCCGCCCAGTCCAAGGAGTCCCAGCAGGCCCTCGCCGCGCGCGACGCCCTCATCGACATCCTCCTGGACAAGGTCGAGATCGTCCTGCCCGAGTCCGCGGTCGACCACCAGGTCGAGCACCGCGTCGGCGAGGACGCCAAGCCCAAGGCCAAGAAGGAAGCCCGCGAGGCCGTCGAGAAGGAAATCCGCACCGAGCTGCTCTCCGAGGCCCTGGCCAAGAAGTTCGACGTGCAGGTCTCCCAGCAGGAGCTGATCGACTACGCGATCCAGATGTCGCAGAACTTCGGCATCGACATCAACCAGCTGTTCTCCTCCTCCCAGCAGATGGCCAACGTCGTGGCCGACCTGGGTCGCTCCAAGGCCCTCATCGAGGCCCTGAAGGTCGTCACCGTTAAGGACACCAACGGCGCCGACGTCGACCTGAGCAAGTTCTTCGGCACCGATCCCGCCACCGAAGAGGGCGCGGAGATCATCACCGAGGTCGCCGACGAGCAGGAGTGAACCGCGGCGGGCTTGCCCGCTGATGAGTGACTAACTCTTGGCTGAGGGGGTGGGGCGCGAGCCTCGCCCCCTCAGTGCATGTGCCGACAGCGAAACGACGGCCCGGCGCGCGCACGAGCGGGCGCGCAGCGGGTACGGTTGACACCAATGGGGCCGACTGGGCCCGCGAACAGACGAGGAGGTACGCGTGAGCGTGCACAATACCGGGGCTGCCGGCGAAGGCTCGCAGCTGGGACTGGGCGACTCGGTCTACCAGCGCCTGCTCAAGGAGCGCATCATTTGGCTGGGTGGCGAGGTTCGCGATGAGAATGCGAACGCGATCTGCGCGCAGCTGCTGCTGCTCGCGGCCGAGGACCCGGACCGCGACATCTACCTGTACATCAACTCGCCTGGCGGCTCGGTGACGGCCGGCATGGCCATCTACGACACGATGCAGTACATCAAGCCGGACGTCGTGACGGTCGGCATGGGCCTGGCCGCGTCGATGGGCCAGTTCCTGCTCACCGCGGGTGCCCCCGGCAAGCGCTACATCACGCCCCACACCCGCGTTCTGCTGCACCAGCCCCTCGGTGGCGCGGGCGGCTCCGCGACGGAGATTCGCATCAACGCGGACCTGATCCTGGGCATGAAGAAGGAACTCGCTGCCATCACCGCGTCTCGCACGGGCAAGACCGTTGAGCAGGTGGAGGCCGACGGCGATCGCGACCACTGGTTCACGGCGCAGGAAGCCCTTGAGTACGGCTTCGTCGACCGCGTGATCGACACCCCGCAGGAGATCGGAACGCGAGGAGAGAACTGATGAGCACCCAGCCCTACTTTGAGGCGGTCGCCCGCCAGATGCCGCAGGCCCGCTACGTGCTGCCCGACTTCGAGGAGCGCACGGCCTACGGTTTCCGCCGCCAGAACCCCTACACGAAGCTGTTCGAAGACCGCATTGTGTTCCTGGGCGTGCAGGTGGATGACGCCAGCGCGGACGACGTCATGGCGCAGCTGCTGGTCCTGGAGTCCCAGGATCCTGATTCGCTGATCACCATGTACATTAACTCGCCCGGTGGCTCCTTCACGGCGCTGACCGCCATCTACGACACGATGCAGTACATCAAGCCGCAGATCCAGACGGTGTGCCTGGGCCAGGCGGCCTCGGCCGCCGCCGTGCTGCTGGCCGCCGGTTCGCCCGGCAAGCGCCTGGCGCTGCCCAACGCCCGCGTCCTGATTCACCAGCCGGCGATGGAGGGCATGCAGGGGCAGGCCTCGGACATCCAGATCGTCGCCGACGAGATCGACCGCATGCGCGTGTGGCTCGAGGACACCCTCTCGAAGCACTCGGGCAAGCCGGTGGAGCAGGTGCGCCGCGACATCGAGCGCGACAAGATCCTCACCGCCCCGCAGGCCGCCGAGTACGGCCTGATCGACCAGGTGCTGGAGTCTCGTAAGGCTCTGTGACGCCTTTTCGTCACTGACGAGGCCGTGGCCTTCCCGCGCTGATGTGTGTGGGGTGCCACGGCCTCGTTGCTATGTGCCTGGTCAGACGGTTGTCGCGTTGACAATTGTCGGCTACGGGTGAACTTTTCATAACAATAGGCGTGGCTACGCGGGAATATACCTCGCGTGCACTACGTTATTTGCTAGTAAGTGCGAAAGCACATCCGACCGAACGGCAAAACGTTCAACACCTTGGAGGTCTCGTGGCTCGTCTGACTGATGGCGCGGAACTGCTCAAGTGCTCTTTCTGTGGGAAGAGTCAGAAGCAGGTGCGTAAGCTCATCGGTGGCTCCGGCGCATATATCTGCGACGAGTGCATTGAGCTGTGCAACGAGATCATTGAGGAGGAACTCGGTTCACAGCAGCCCTCCTCGTCGACGACGCCGCTGCCGAAGCCGCGCGAAATCAACGAATTCTTGAACACGTGGGTGATCGGTCAGGACCGCGCCAAGCGCGCCCTGTCGGTGGCCGTGTACAACCACTACAAGCGCGTGCGCTCGCGCGAGGCCGGCAACGCCGAGGACATGCTGGGCACCAAGTCCAATATCCTCCTGCTGGGCCCCACGGGCACGGGTAAGACGCACCTGGCGCGCTGCCTCGCCCGTCTCCTCGACGTGCCCTTCGCGATCGTGGACGCGACCGCGCTGACCGAGGCCGGCTACGTGGGTGAGGACGTGGAGAACATCCTCCTGCGCCTCATCCAGGAGGCCGACGGCGACATCAAGAAGGCCGAAAAGGGCATTATCTACGTCGACGAGATCGACAAGATCGGCCGCAAGGCTGAGAACGCCTCCATCACCCGCGACGTGTCGGGCGAGGGCGTCCAGCAGGCCCTCCTGAAGATCATCGAGGGCACGGTCGCCTCCGTGCCTCCCACGGGCGGACGCAAGCACCCCCACCAGCAGTTCCTGGAGATCGACACCTCCGGCATCCTCTTCATCGCTGCCGGTGCCTTCGCGGGCATCGAGGATATCGTGAAGGGTCGCCTGGGTCGCCGCTCGACGGGCTTCGGCTCCGAGCTGAAGAGCACCTCCGAGATGGGCGACCTCTACGAGGCCGTGTCCGCCGAGGACCTGCACAAGTTCGGCATGATCCCCGAGTTCATCGGCCGCCTGCCCATCCTGACCTCCACGAAGGAGCTCACGGAGGAGGACCTCGTGCGCGTCCTCACCGAGCCGTCGAACTCGCTCGTGCGCCAGTACCAGCACCTCTTCGAGCTGGACGGCATGGACCTGGAGTTCACCCACGAGGCGCTCCTGGCGATCGCCGCGCGTGCCAACGAGCGCAAGACGGGTGCCCGCGGCCTGTCCTCGATCATGGAACAGACCCTGTCGGACCTCATGTTCGACCTGCCCAGCCGCGACGACGTCGCCCGCGTGGTCATCACCCGCGACCTGGTCGAGGGCGTCGGCCCCGCCGAGCTGTACCCGGAGCGTTCCTCGGAAGGTAAGCGCAGCGCCTGAGTCCGCCCGCTAGACTGAGGTCAGTTAAGACCTTAGGGGAGGGACAATGGCACAGCGTGACGAGGCCTCGGTGGCCGCTTCGGCGGATGCGGGCGTGAGCGGTATCCCCGCCGAGCTGGCGGAGGCTCGCGCAACGATCGACAACATCGACGCTGCCCTCGTGCACATCCTCGCCGAGCGCTTCCGCTGCACCCAGCGTGTCGGGCACATCAAGGCCCGCCTGGACCTGCCTCCCGCCGACCCGGATCGCGAGGCCCGCCAGGTCGAGCGCCTGCGTACTCTGGCAGCGTCCTCCGGCCTCGACCCCGATTTTGCCGAAAAGTTCCTGGGCTTCATGGTCCGAGAGGTCATCCGCCACCACGAGGACATTAAGGCTGAGTATGACGAGGGTTCGTGCCTCTAAACTGCGCGCTGGGGGAGGGTCAAGCCCCGACCTCGTCAGTTGTGCGCCCGACCGATGCGGCGTTGATCCCGCTGAGCGAGCTGTGAGTCAGCTAGACTGTATAAGCTGAACACAGGGAGTTTTGGGAGGGGGATCGATGGTCAATCTCGGTGATATTGCCAAGGCGACGGGTTACTCGAAGGCGACGGTGTCTCGCGTCCTCTCGGGAGACCCCAGTTTCACCGCAAAGGAATCGACCCGTCACCGTGTCATCCAAGTAGCCAACGAGCTCGGCTACGCACTGCGCACATCGCGCGCCGGCGTCCCTCAGACCATAGCGGTGCTTGAGAACTTCGATCCCACGAACGGACCCCAGGATTCCTATTTTTCCGACGTGCGTGAGGCACTGCGCGAGCGTGCGGTGGAGAACATGATGAGCCTGGCGTTCTTCCCGACCGTGGACGCGCTCATCGATGCTGCGGACGAGTTCTCTGGTTTTGTGTCCATCGGTCCTGCGCCGATCGCGCAAGACGACCTCGACCGTTTGTATGAGGCGTTCTCGCACGGCGTGTTTATCGACATTAACCCCGCGCCGGCGCTTTTTCACTCTGTGCGCCCCGACCTGCAGCAAACGGTCATCGACGCGATCTACACGCTGCGTGAGCAGGGGCGTCAGCGTATCGCCTTTATCGGCGGCTCCGGGCACATGATGGGCTCTCATGTTTTCGCGCAAGACCCGCGTACCGTCGCCTTCAACGAGTGGGCGCACCTCCTCGACATGCCCACTGATGGCTACGTCTGCGCCTCTGGCCCCTTCACTGTGGAGAATGGACGCAGCCAGGCCGAAGCACTACTTGATTCGTGCGCGGATGATCTGCCCGACGCTGTCCTTGTCGCGGCTGATCCGCTGGCGGTTGGCGTCATTCAGGTGCTCGCTGCCCGTGGGCTCCGTGTACCCGATCAGATTGCCGTCGTCTCCATCGACAATCTTGAGGTCTGCGAGTACACGGCTCCCACGCTCAGCTCCTATGCGATCGAGCGCTCCGAGTTGGCCGAGACCGCACTCATGCTCCTCTCAGACGCGATCGTGGGCCGTTTCATGCATAAGCATCACGTTCTACTGTCCACCCGCCTTGTTGTGCGACAGAGCTTTGTTCCCGCGCACGGCACCACCGCATAGTGATCGGGCGTGAACGCATAACGGCAGCGGCGGGGGAGTTGCCTCACACCCGCCGCCGCTGAATGCCTCTCAGATGAGAGACAGCGTCACGTCCAGGACCTGCTTCTCGGTCGCATCAATCTGGTACTCGTCATGCACCGGCGAACCCCACGAATCGTCACCGCCGACACCCATCTGTGCAGTGAGCAGACGTAGGTAGGTCGCAGGCCGCTGGGAGGGCTCCGGTAGCTCCCACCAGTGTCGAGCGTTTTCGATGTGCGCGGAGGAGTAGGGCAGGAGCGAGACCCCGAGATCGCCGTGTGCCTGAACACGCAGGCCGTGTCCGTCGTCGTCCGTTGCCTCGCACCAGCGGATGCCGGGGTGGAAGCCGCACTCCTGCGGTACCGCGTAGGGGGCCAGCCCTTCGGCTGCGCTCTGGGACCACACGCCCAGGGTTGCTCCGGCCAGGCGGTCCGCGTAGGCCTCGACCGGGCCGAGGCCATAGAAACTCAGGCGGTCAATCGACGAGGGGAGCGCCCACTCGAGCCCGAAGCATGGCATCGTTGGGAGATCATGCGCACCCGGGTAGGTTGCCGTTAGACGAATCGTGCCGTCGGCGCGCAGCTCGTAGCGCACAGGCACGGTGACATCTGCAACGCCCGCAAGACGGTAGTCGTAGGTAACGACGACACCCTCGCCGGTCTCTTCGACGGTGGTGTTCACGCACCGTGCGTAGGCTCCAGCCGTCGTCCAGCACGCGCGGTCGAAACCGTGCCCACAGCCTCGATCATTGTCCGTTAGCGGTCGGAAGGTTGTCAGCTTGGGTGGGAAGAGGACCAGGGCCTTGTCGCCGCGACGCCACTGGACGATGCCACCCGCGGTACGCGACAGCAAAGCCTCGTTCTCGCCCTCACGCATACCAATGTTCCAACGGCCCACGGTGAATGTGGCGTGGCCACTGGGTGTCGTGTCGGCCTGCTCGGGGCAGGAGAACACTGTCTGGCCCACGGAGACAATGTGCCCAGCCTCGCACCACGCGGTGTCGGAGGAGATGACAAGTGCTGCCTCCAACACGATCTCTTGTTTTGTGTCGGCTAGCAGTTCAGACGGCCATCCCACACTGACGGTGCTCCGCCCACGGGAGATGTCTGTTGCCGCGACCTCTTTCTCCCAGACAACCGCGCCGTCAGCAAGGATCCGGGCACGCACACACAGGTTAGCAAGCGGCGCCGGAAGGACAACAGCATCGATAAGGATTCCGTCGATGCTTGGCGTGAGAGTGACGGGGGAGTAGAGCTGTTTGACCGCCATGGCTGAGGGCTTGGGTGTGCGGTCGGCGAATAGGATGCCATCACAGGAGAACTCCCAGTCACAAGGGCGATCCTCGAAATCGCCGCCGTACGCCAGGAACTCGCCATCCGAGCCAGCGGTCGGCTCATGGTAGAGGGCCTGGTCGATCAGGTCCCAGATGAAGCCGCCACCATACGCAGGGTAGCGCTCCAGGTCCGTGTAGTGGCTAAGGCCTCCAACAGAGTTACCCATCGCATGCATGTACTCGCACGACAGATAGGGCTTCGCCGGGTTATCACGCAGGTACTCCTCGATCGCGTCAGGCAGCGCGTACATGCGTGACTCAATATCGGAGGCATTGTCGAACTCTCGATCCCACGTGACACCCTCGTAATGGACAGGGCGGGAATTGTCCAGCTCATGACAGCGCCGGTACATAGAGCGGAAAACCTCGCCGCCAAAAGACTCGTTACCCAGCGACCACATCAACACGGAGGCGTGATTGAGATCCTGGTGCAACATCGACTCGACGCGATCCACGCAGGCGCCCTCCCACTCCATCTTTGATCCCGGGATCGCCGTGGCTGGGGTGGGGATGTCGCCCGGCGTGCACCACGATCCGTGTGTCTCCAGGTTCGCCTCGTCAATGACGTACAGGCCGTACTCATCGCACAGGTCTAGGAAACGGGTGTCGTTGGGGTAATGGCTTGTGCGAATCGCATTGATGTTGAGCTGCTTGCACAGGCGCACGTCCGTCACCATGTCCTCCATTGACATTGTGCGACCTGTACAGGGGCTGAACTCGTGACGGTTGACGCCGCGGAAAATGAGGCGCTGGCCGTTGAGCATGAAGACAGAGTTGAGGATTTCGAAGCGGCGGAAGCCCACGCGCTGAGTCACGGTCTCGCAATCGTTTCCATCGGCGTCGTGAATCGTGAGGCTCAGCGTATACAGGGCCGGATCCTCCGCAGTCCAAGGGTGTGCGCCGTCTAGTTCAGCCCGAAGCGTGATGCTGGGATCGTTTGCGGGCACGCTTTCGCTCCATACAATGGTGCCGCTCGAATCGGTGAGCTGGGCGCTCGCGGTGGCATCGGCCTTGGCTCCTCCCTTGAGATCGATCATGACGTCGAGTATTCCCGCGCCTGTTTCCGCGTCGTAGTCGGCGTTGGTTGCGAGGTGGGCGACGTGGCAGGCAGGCAGAACTACCAGTGATACGGAACGGAAAATGCCATGGAAACGCCAGGAGTCCTGACCTTCCAGCCACGAGGCGCTGGAATGCTCGTAGCAGGCGACGACAATCTCGTGGTCTGGCGAGCGCGTCAGTGCTGACGTGATATCAAACTCGCTCGCCGTGTACCCGTCCTCGCAGTATCCGACGAAAGTGCCGTCTACCCAGACGTAGAGAGCCGTTGCAAAACCCTCGAAGCGTAGGCGTGCGTGTCCTTTCTTGCTCAAAGACTCCTGGAGGGAATCATGCAGGGCGAAGGTGCGCCGGTAGAGCGCAACTCGGCACTCCTCTGGTGGTTTGGGAGCCTGAGGGTTCTCGTGGCCGTCCCACGGCATCTGAATGTTGACGTACGCCGGAGGCCATAGCCCCTCAGCTTCGAGGGTTGAGGGAACGGGAAGGCTGTGTACTGCTTCCTGGTCGAATGTGATGGTGGGGGAGTCAAGAGCGACGCGCAAACTTGACGTCAGTGCGACTTCCCAGGTTCCGTCAAGACTCTGTGTCGGGGCGTTCGTGCGGTGTGCGCTGTGCGCGGGAAGTCGATTGACGGCAAAGGTCTGGGGATCGCTGAGCCATGCCGATGTGGGGGAGGAGATGGGCGTATGGAACATGGTGACCTTCCGGAAGTGCGACGTTGCGGTGGAGCGATCGTGCTCTGAGGTCAGAGTAGCCCGTTGATTACATGAATGCAATGTGGTTACTGGGAGATGTTGGTGTGATCTAAATATCGTTGGTATTCACAGGTAAATGCGTTACCTTAAGTGTGTCCAACCAAGAGTTGCTTCGAAGGAGAGGGACCATGGCACACGAAGACAACGCGCAGAAGAGCTGGGTATCGCGAATCTGCTACGCGATCGGTAATCTGGGGCAGGCTGCGTTTTACAACGCGCTCTCAACATTCTTTGTCACCTACTACGCCGCGCAGACCATGTTCCGCGACTATGAGGACTCCGAGGCCAAGGCGATGATTGCGATCATCACTGCCCTCGTTTTCATTATTCGGATCGCCGAGATCTTCATTGATCCACTGCTTGGGAACTTGGTGGACAATACAACCTCGCGCTTCGGGCGATTCAAGCCCTGGCAAGTCATTGGTGGCGTTGGATCATCCATCCTCCTTTTTGCGATCTTCACCGGACTCTTCGGCCTCGTCAACGTGAACAAAGGAGTGTTCATTGTTGTTTTTGTCATCGTCTTCGTGGTCCTTGACATCCTGTACTCCCTGCGTGACATCTCATACTGGGGCATGATTCCTGCGTTGTCCTCCTCCTCGCAGGAGCGAAGTGTGTACACCGCTCTCGGAACATTCACGGGCTCCATCGGCTACAACGGTGTCACCGCGATCGTCGTTCCCGTGGTTGGATTCTTCGGTGCTCTTGCGGGAGCTGGTTCTGAGAGTCAGGAAGGATGGACGGGCTTCGGTGCAGTCATCGCTATCCTCGGCATCGTCACCTGCTTGGCTGTCGCGTTCGGAACGCGCGAGGAGGAGAGCGTCCTGCGCGATCCTTCGGATAAGTCCAACCCTCTGCAGGCGTTCCAGGCGATTGTGCGTAATGATCAGCTGCTGTGGGTCTCGCTATCCTACGTGCTCTACTCGATCGCGAACGTTGCCACGACGGGCTTTATGATCTACCTGTTCAAGTTCGTGCTCCAGAAGCCGGATATCTACTCGGTGGTCGGCATCATCGCCTTCGTTATCGGCCTGGCAGTTACACCCCTGTACCCGGCGGTCAACCGCCGCCTGCCCCGCCGCTACCTCTACCTTGGTGGCATGGTGCTCATGGCGAGTGCATACGTCCTGTTCATTCTCTTCTCGTCGAACCTGTTCGTCGTTTTTGTCGCCCTGGTCCTGTTTTACCTTCCTGCCACGTGTATTCAGATGACGGCTATCCTCACGATCACCGACTCCGTTGAGTACGGGCAGTGGAAGACCGGCAAGCGTAACGAGGCCGTCACCCTCTCGGTGCGCCCGATGCTTGATAAGATCGCCGGCGCTCTGTCGAATTCCATTGTTGGATTCGTCGCCATCGCGGCAGCTATGACCAACGATGTTGACCCCGCCCTGCTGACAAGCGGAAACATCGCGACCTTCAAGACCGCGGCCTTCTACGTGCCCTTGGCGGTCATCGTCCTGGCGTTCATCGTCTTTGCGCGGAAGGTTACCCTGACCGAGGTCAAGCACGGAGAGATTGTGTCCCTCCTGGAGCAACACCTTGCTCGCTCCGAGGCTGCTGAAGACTGAATGAATAAGCGCCCGATGAAGAGGAGAATCGGGTGAGAGGCGGGGGATGCGCGAGCGTCCCCCGCCTCGTTTTGTGCTCTCAGGGTTGTCTGATGAAATTCTGCGCAGGCTCCCCGATAGTTTTCAGGTAGCTTTCAGGGTTGTGGACTGTAATCTATACAGGCAGTGAGAACCATTGCCGATAAGCAGTCCTCAAGGAGTTTTCGATGAAGAATCGCGCACAGACGCGCGCCCTTGCCGTCATTGCCATCACCCTGGCGGCGGCCCTCAGCGCATGCGGATCGACCGGATCGTCCAGCTCGTCCGCGTCCAGCACCAAGAGCCCGAGCGCGGCGGCCACCAACGCGGCCAGCAACGACCCCAACCTGGTGTTCGCTCAGTGCATGCGCGAGAAGGGCTTCGACGTGCCGGACACGGGCCTGACTCCCGACAACTTGAAGGACACCTCTGACGCCTTCAACAACGCGCTCAACGAGTGCATGATGAAGGTCTCCGGCATGACCGGCGAGGACAACGTCGCCAACGACCCCGCCGCGCGCGAGGCCATGGTCAAGGCAGCGCAGTGCCTGCGTGAGGCCGGATACGACGTCAAGGACCCGCAGCCCGGCGAAGGCATCAGCGTCAAGGACATCCCCGAGGACGTGCTCAACAAGTGCTTCCAGCAGTCAGGGGCCGCCAAGTGAAGCGTCCGCGAACCCCACGCCCAGCGGCGCTCGCGATCCTGGCGATCGGCGCGCTGACCCTGTCCGCCTGCTCGGGCACCAACGCCGACGCCCAAGCCCCCCAGTCCTTTGACGGCGCGACCGCGACCGTCACGAAGGGCGACCTGGTGGGGGAGACCACCGTCCAGGGAACCCTCCACTACGCGGACTCCTACACCCTCAAGAGCGCCTTCGAAGGCGTCGTCACCGCCCTGCCCACGCCCGGCACGACCCTCACCCAGGGATCGCACGTGTACACGGTCGCCGGCAACAACACGTACCTGCTCCACGGCGCTACCCCCGCCTGGCGCGCGTTCGAGGAGGGCATGAGCGACGGCGAGGACGTCACCCAGCTGGAGACCGCGCTGTCCGAGCTCGGCTACTTCGAGGCCACCCCCAACGCCCACTTCGACTGGAATACGATCGCGGCGATCAAGAAGTGGCAGAAGGCCCTCACCCTGTCCCAGAGCGGTTCGCTGCCGCTGGGCACCGTCCTCTTCGCACCCGAGGACCTGCGCATCGGTGCGCTCAAGGCCCGCGTCGGCGACAACGCCACGATGGAGACGGAACTGTTCACGGCCTCGTCCTCGCGTCAGGTGATCTCTGCGAACCTGAAGCTTTCCGACCAGGCCCTCGGCGTCGTCGGAAACTCTGTGACTGTGCGCCTGCCCGGCTCGGCTGCGACGACGACCGGAACGATCACCTCGGTCGAACCTCCGCGCGAGAAGGCCGCCGAGGAGGGATCCAAGGAGACGACCAAGGAACGGATCATTCCGATCACCGTCACCCCCGATGACACCTCCGCTCTCGAAGGGCTCCAGGAGGCCTCGGTCTCCCTGGGCCTGACCTCGCAGACCCGCACCGGTGTGCTGTCCGTGCCCCTCGGCGCGCTCGTGGCCCTGAGTACCGACCAGTTCGGCGTCGAGGTCGTGGATGAGAAGGGCGAGATTCGCCGGGTTCCCGTCACCGTCGGCCTGTTCGCGGGAGACCGCGTCGAAGTGAGCGGCGACGAGATCGCCGAAGGCCAGCGCGTGGTGGTGCCCAACCGATGAGCCACATCCTGCAACTGACCGACGTGCACCGGTCCTTCGGCAGCCCGCCCGTGCACGCCTGTAACGGAGTGTCCCTGGCCGTCGACGAGGGCGAATTCGTCGCCATCGTCGGGCCGTCCGGCTCCGGAAAATCGACCCTGCTCAACCTCATCGGAACGCTCGACCGGCCCACCTCGGGCAGCGTGTGTATCAACGGGACGGACGTGTCCTCCTTGCGCGACACCGAGCTGTCGGGGGTGCGTTCCTCGCTGATCGGCTTCGTGTTCCAGCAGTTCCACCTGACGGCCGGCGTGTCCGCCCTCGACAACGTCGCGGACGGCCTTCTTTACCGGGGCGTGCCGCGCGCGAAGCGCCGCGAGGCCGCGCGTGAGGCCCTGACCCGCGTGGGCCTCGGGCACCGCATGGACCACAAGCCCCACCAGATGTCGGGCGGCGAACGCCAGCGCGTCGCGATCGCTCGTGCCATCATCGGGCACCCGGCCCTGCTGCTCGCCGACGAGCCCACCGGTAACCTCGACTCCCGTTCGGGCGCGTCCATCGTCGCCCTCCTGCGCGAGCTCAACGAGGCCGGCACCACCATCATCGTGATTACCCACGACAACGACCTGGCGGCATCGCTGCCCAGGCAGATCGCCATCCGCGATGGCGAGATCGTCTCCGACTCCGCACACCCGGGAGGTGGCCATGGCGAGTAAGAAGAACTCGGGAACCGGCCGCTCCGCGCTGCGCCTCTCGGACGTCGCCCGCCTCGGACTGACGGGCCTGCGCGCCCGTCCCATGCGAGCCATCCTCTCGGCCCTGGGCATCGCGATCGGCATTGCGGCCATGGTCGGCGTCGTCGGCGTCTCTGCATCCTCGCAGGCCCGCCTGCAAGAACAGCTGCGGGCGCTCGGCACCAACATGCTGACGGCTCGCAGCGGCGCGGACCTGTCGGGAACGGACCTCATCCTGCCCGAGGACTCCGTGGGGCGCACCCTCATGATCCCGGGCGTCACCGACGCGGCCTCGACGTCGACCCTGAGCGGCGTCTCCGTGTACCGCTCGCGCCTGTCCGACCCGAACGCGACCGGCGGCATCATCACGATGGCGGCCGACACGAACCTCCTGAAGGTTGTCTCCGGGACCATGAAGAAGGGCGCGTGGCTCAACGACGCCACCGCGAAGTACCCGGGCGTCGTCCTGGGCTCGAAGGCCGCGCAGCTGCTCGGCGTCGTCGAGCCGGGCACCCAGGTGTGGCTGGGTGGCATGTCGTTCACCGTCCTGGGCATCATGGATCCGGCACCCCTGGCCGAGGAACTCGATAACGCCGCGCTCATCGGTGTGTCCGCCGCGGGCACGTACTTCGATGCGGGCAAGACGCCCACGACGATCTACGAGCGCTCCACCGAGGACCAGGTGGAGAATGTCCGCGGGCTCCTCGGACCCACGCTCGCCCCGCTGGGCGCCACCGGCCTGAAGGTTTCGCGCCCCTCCGACGCGCTGGCCGCTCAGAACGCGGCCGACCAGACGCTCACGACGCTGCTCGCTGGCGTCGGCTCGATCGCCCTGCTCGTCGGCGGCATCGGCGTGGCCAACACGATGATCATCTCCGTCCTGGAACGCCGCAAGGAGATCGGCCTGCGCCGGTCTCTGGGCGCGAAGAGGGGACACATCACCGTGCAGTTCCTGGCCGAAGCCCTGCTCCTGTCCTTCCTCGGAGGACTCGCCGGATGCCTCATCGGCGCCGGTGTCACCTGGGGCATGTGTTACGCGTACGGCTGGCCGCCCACCCTGCACTGGTGGGTGATCGCCGCAGGCCTCGGCGCCACTCTTCTCATCGGTGCTGTCGCCGGGCTCTACCCCGCGATCCGAGCGGCCCGCACGCCGCCCACAGCGGCGCTCGCCTCGCAGTAGGTTGCCCACTCACAAGAGCCGTGGCCGGCTCGCCAACCCCGATAGTGAGCGGGGGAGCGCGAGCCGGCCACGGCCTCGTTCATGGGCGCCTCGGTCGTGCGTGCGTCAGTCCTGCACGGGGCCGCCGTAGATCTCGTCGATGACGGGCGCGAGGCGGCGGGTGGCCTCCAGGCGCTTCACCTTCAGCGAGGGGGTGAGCAGACCGTTCGCCTCCGTGAAGTCGGTCGTGAGGACCTTGATCTTGCGGATCGACTCGGCGCGCGAGACGTGTTCGTTCGCCGAGGCCACCGCCTTCTCCAGCGAGGCCAAGACCTCGACGTTCGTGGCCGCCTCCGCCACGCTCATCGGCGGCAGCGAGTGCGCGGCGAGCCAATCGGGCAGCATCTCCGCGTCCAGCGTGATGAGCGCAGCGACGAAGGGCCGTTGGTCGCCCACGACCAGGACCTGGGAGATGAGCGGGTGGGAGCGCATCGGATTCTCGAGGGCGGCGGGGGCGACGTTCTTGCCGCCCGCCGTCACGATAATCTCCTTCGCGCGGCCCGTAATGGACACGTAGCCGTCGCGGTCCAGGGACCCCAGGTCGCCCGTGCGGAACCAGCCGTCTTCTGTGAAGCAGGCGGCCGTGGCCTCGGGGTCGTTGTGGTAGCGCTGGAAGACGCTGGGGCCCTTGAGGAGGATCTCGCCCTCGTCGCTGATCTTGAAGGACATGGGCGGCAGGGCCGGGCCCACGGTGCCGATCTTGGACAGGCGGGGCGTGTTGACGGAGACCGGGCCGACCGTCTCGGTCAGGCCGTAGCCCTCCAGGACGGGGATGCCGACGCCGCGGTAGAAGTGCGCGAGCCAGGGGGCCAGGGGAGCGCCACCCGACACGATGTAGTCCGCGTTGCCGCCCACTAGGCGGATGATCTGCTGGTAGACGAGCTTGTCGGCCAGCGCGTGCTGGGCCTTGAGTGAGGCGCTTGGGCCGTCTTCTGTGTCCAGGGCCTGGGAGTAGGCGATCGCGACCTTGGCCGCCCAGCGGAAGATCTTGCGCTTGGGGCCGGACGCCTTCGTGTCCGCCGAGTTGTAGATCTTCTCCAGGACGCGCGGGACCACCAGGAGGTAGCTCGGCTTGAAGGACGCCAGGTCGTTGAGCAGGTTCTTGATGTTGGAGGCGTGGCCGAGGACACCGTTGCCGCTGATCTGGAAGACCTGCAGGAAACGCGCGAACACGTGGGCCAGCGGCAGGAACAGGAGCAGGCGCGAGTCCTTGCCCGCCGCGATTTCCGGCATCCACGCGTGGGCGTTGAGGCACAGGTTCGTGAAGTTCTCGTGGGACAGGACCGTGCCCTTGGGCGTGCCCGTCGTGCCCGACGTGTAGACGATGGTGGCGATGTCGTCCTTCGTGAGGGCTTCGGAGCGGGCGAGGACGCGCTCGCGCGGGGTGGCCGCCCCCTCCGCGATGAGGGTCTCGATGGCCTCGGAATCCAGGGAGAGGACGTGCGTGTTGTCGCGGCCTTCGCGTTCGGCGGCGGCGCGCACGATTTCCGCCATGGACACGGTCTCGGTGATGATGAGGTGGACGTCCGCGTCGACGAGGACGTGGGCGACCTGGTCGATGGAGCTGGTCTCGTAGATGGGCACGGGCACGAGGCCAGCCGCCCAGCACGCGAAGTCGAGGAGCGTCCACTCGTAGCGGGTGCGGCTCATGATCGCGACCCGGTCGCCCGGCTCGAGGCCCCGGGTGATGAGGCCGGTGGCGAGCGCGTGGACCTCGTCGTAGAACTCGCGTGCGGTGATGGAGCGCCACGTGTCGCCGATGCCGATCTTGCGCAGGATGAGGGGGCGGGTGGCGCCGCGCTGCACGCGTTCTTTGAGCAGGTGGGGGATCGTCGTGTGCTCGTCGATGCGCACCAGGACGGGGGCGTGCCACTCGAGGGCCTCGGTGGTCGCCTGCGCCTGCGTTGTCTCGTCAATGGTGGACGAGGCCGGGGTTTCTTCGGCGGTCATGTCTGCTCCCTGGTCGCTGGACGGTGAGCGCCGCGGGACGGGGCCAGCGGCGCAGCTGTTGCTCCCCCTATCCTACGCGACCGTAGGGTGGGGGAGAGGGGCTGTCTTTAGGGGTGGCATATTGTGTTTGCTGTGGCCGGGCAGAGCAGACCTGCGTCGGTACTAGTCCAGGCCAAGCTCGGCCTTCACCTCGTCGAGCGTGGAGACCTCGCCCGGATGTTCCTCGTAATCGTGAACAGTTTGCTTGATGAGAGCATCGAATTCTTCGAGAGTGTGCGCGCTTTCTGGATGTGCGAGGTAGTGCTCGAGCGCGGGCAGGACAGTGGTACGGAGCCATTCCTCGTCGTCCTCGGTGTACTCGCGGACGGTGGGTGGCTGCGCGCCGGATGCGACGGCCTCGGCGGCTGCGAGTTCGTGCTCCTTGGGGCGCCAGAACGAGGTGATGTCCTGCTTCTCTGCGAGCTGGTGCTGGATGAAGGCGTCGAGGAGTTCGTAGTCGAAGGGCTTGTTCCAGGGCTGGCGGGCGAGCATTGTGCCGAAGTCCGTGCCGCGCTCGCGCATGACCGGCTCGAAGCGGATCATGGTGGCGCGCTCGGGGGCTATTGCCATGTGCTTGGACGCGGCTGAGAACCCGATGATGTATGTCCCGTGGTGGGTGAACATTGGCTGGTTCCACGCGATGCTCAGCTCCAGCTCGGGGTAGGTGAGCCCCACCCACACGAGCACGTCCACCATCCGCGCCCGGTTGTCGTCGTTCGGGATGGTCGCGAGGTACTCGTCGAGCGTTGAAATAGCCATACATCACCCTAACAACGCCCATGCACATCTGCGGTACACGTGGTGATTGAAGCCTTGATCTTCGGAGCTGTGCCGCCACCTAATGTGCGAAAGGGGGCCGCCCGTGGTTTCCCACGGGCGGCCCCCAGCAGCCTAACGCTCAGCCCTTGCGCTTCGCAGGAGCCTCACATAGCTCGTGGTGGAAGAACTCATTCCATGGCTAGCGGGTAAAAATCTTACCGAAGTCAGTACCACGCTCGCGCATGACAGGTTCAAAGTGGATCATGGTGGCGTGCTCGGGTGCCATTGTCATGTGCTTGGCCGCGGCTAAGAATCTGCTGATGGATCGTGTGGGACTGTACATGCGCCCCCTGGTCGAGCCCATCAACGGAACCCCAACGATCGTGGCCCTGCCCCTGGTGGGGCGCAAAGCTGACAAGGCACGGTGCACTCATCCGCCGAATGCAAGGCTTTCCGAAGGCACGATGCGTGCACTGACCTGGGGCCTATGCCAGGAAGTGGCCCACTATCTCTCATGACGCTAGGGGTGTTGAACCCCCATGAAAAACATGACCAACACGGGCCACAACGAACTCCTTCAACAAGATCCGTTGCAACCATCACTAGAGCCAAGCAACAACCAATAAAACAACCGGCGAATCTGCCGCTACCTATCCAAAGGAACCCCCATCGCCAGACGCCAACCCTGAGTCGACGGCGTCGCTTACGAACCGCGCAACTGCCCAAGAGCTACCCTCGGCCACCGCACCCCGTCCCACTCAAGCATTCAACGAGTACATTGCTACCGCCCATTGAAACCGCCATCGTCAATCTGTCGATGTCCATTTAAGGTTAATGTTTGTGGTAGACTGAAAAATACGGTGTAACTGTAGCAAACTATTTCAATGCTGAAAGGATGCTGATATGACTGATGTGGAATCCGGAAATCTAATCGGATATGCAATTTTGAAGGCGCGCTACGATCGTGAGAGTCAAACGTTTATAGATAATTACGAACAGTTTCTGCTATCTGTAGTCGATCATTATAGAAATAAGCCGATGCCGGTCAAAGTAGCTGCAGAAAAAATGAAGAAGAAGTTTGGGATCGAAATTCCTTCGGAAGTAGTGAAGCGTATCGGTCGGCATGTTGAAAAAAAGGGATACCTGACGCGAGATTATAAAGGTGACTTTGTGTCTCTGACGGTTGAAGGTGAAAACTGCTTACGTGATCTTGAAGGGGAAATCTCAAACTATCGGCGAGCGGAATCTGCGTTGGAGCAGAAATTGCGAGACTGTGTCAGGCGAATCTCTAATAATGATGAGGAGATGCTTGTAGTAAATTGGAAGTATGAGCTAAAAAAGTATATTGATTCAAAATCTGTTGATATTATTCGAAAATGGCGGGGGGATAGCGCGTGGGATATAAGTGATGGTGATGAATTGTGCTTGACGCGCGATGAGCGCATACACTATATTATTTCGAAATTTGTTGCTGAATCATACCTTGATGCAAGCGAATCATTTCAATCTCTAGTTAGTCTTGCTCAAGGTGCAATGCTGTCAACTCTTTTAGAAGGTGGATCTGGGGAGGAGGTTCCTAAGATCGATAACCTTAATATCGCCCTAGATACAAAAATTGTGCTCGACTTGTTGGGGTTGCAAGGAGTTGAGGGGAATATTGCTGCACGTGATGTGCTCAAGATGGTACATGCCAATGGAATTCAGTGTTTTGTGTTTCAAAAAACTCTGGAAGAAATTGATGGCATTCTGCTATATGTTGAAGCGGTGTTGAGGGGTAAAGCTATGCCACGCAAGCTTGATGGGGTTATTGGGTACGCCTTCGAAAAGTCGTTGCAGCCTTCGGACTTGGTCATCTTACGTGGCAGTGTTGAAGAAAAGCTAAATGAAATGTCAGTTGTTGTACGTGATAATCCTGATTATAATTATGTATATAACCTAGATGAGGATAAATTAAGAAATTCTGTTCGTGGTTATCTCGAGTATGAGAATCCTCGGGCATTCGACCGTGATATCTCGTGCCTTAGCGCGATTCACCGAATGAGAAAAGGTCGTGGTGGTTCTGAAATGGAAAAATCGCGCTATTTGTTTGTCACAACTAATGAAAAACTCGTTTTGAGTTGTAATCAATTTTCGAAGAGTGAGGGATATCGTTATCCTCTGGCTGTTAGTTTTGATTATTTGGCCATGCGTCTATGGTTGAGAGCTCCGCGTGTGTCAAAGGATGTTCCGAAAGACTTGTTGGTTGCCGCAGCATATGCTGGCCTTAAGCCTAAGCCTAAAATCTGGGATCAGATTTTACTGAATATTGATAATGCTGTAGCAGATGGTGTTATCGATGAAAATGAGGCTCTTTTACTGCGCTTGCAAACAAATACTGGCTCCATGTACATGGATCAACTTGTTGCTAATGAAAATGTAGACGGTAACACGTTTGTTAGCAGAGCGATTGAACAGGTCAAAAATGAAATTAAGGAGGAAATGGGAGTCGAAAATCGCGAGCTTTCTGAAATAATTAGTAAGCAGGAGGCAGATAGTGCGCATGAGCGAGCAGCAATGGGTCAGAGGTTAGAGGAGCTTGCTAGTGATAGGGATCAGTTATCTTCACGAGCGAACGAATTGCACTCACATGTTACGGATCTAGAAGATGAACTCTCAGCTTTGCGCGCTGGGGAAGAGGCTCGTAAGAGCTGGTGGATACAATTTCTTACGAGGGTTTTGCTGGGGATTGCGAGTTTCATTTCATTCGTCGCCATATTCCTGCTTCTTACGTATGTTTGGCCCGTATTTCGAGATGGTCCGACCTTTGTGTGGAATGTGTTCAGCGCGCTTGGCTCATTTGGTATTTCGTTATTTTGGCCGTGGAAATGTAAGGCTTTGTTCGCTCGGCTTTCAAGGTTTATTGTCTCCCGTTGTGGGAAATAGTATTCTCTGTGCTTATGCTCGACTCTGTGGCTGCACGTCAAAAAGCGAGTATTATGATCACGATTGTGTAATCTTGTCATTTAAGTATGCTTGTAGATTTCTTCGGCGTTGAGAGTTGAATTACGTGTGATCTTCCTGAAATCTGCCCTTTTTGACTATTTTCGCTCAACGTGTAGGTGGCTTGACTGACAATGTGAGCTCTGATTCGAGAGTCGTTATCTGTTTTTCTTGCTAATTCTGTTCAGTTAGTTAAGTCTTTTTTCATCCGTATGTCTTCGCTTAGTACGCACATTAAGATCAAACGCGTATTTCATCTATGTTGTAGGAGTAGCTAGCTTGGCGTTGACTCTATAGTTTTGTATTGGAACTGGCTCGTTAATGGTTGTGGTTCTATTGTTTTCCGGCTCATTTAATTTGTTGGCTAGTTGTAGCTTGCATCCGCCAGCTTCGTGTCGTGTCCAGGTGAGGCAGTCGGCGAGGTTGTGTAAGTACTGGGCCGGTGCTGCAAGGCTCTTGAGGGTGGCTGTTTATGATGTCGGTGGGGACCTTAAAGATGTGGGGCGGTTGGAATGGGCTAGGATCTCCCCTCTGTGATGTTTGTGTGTTTGTTCAGCATTGCGAGGCTGGTCAGGTAGCTAGCTACATGCACGGAATTCAGTATGTTGGCTTTGGTTAGTGTTAGGGTCTGGTCCACGCTCGTCTTGCCTGTGTGTCTGGCGTGGTGGCGCGAGTCGTTATGGTTGCGGTTTGCCTCGGGGGTTTCCGGTGTGGCAAGATGTGCCTTGCGTCACTAGTT